>Ga0315298_1000172_pt1 | contig 130635 bp, 120 predicted proteins | sample WHS_1_MG_FD_203077 | JGI IMG/M metagenome (GOLD analysis project Ga0315298, IMG submission 203077) | Extremophilic microbial mat communities from Washburn Hot Springs, YNP, Wyoming, USA - WHS_1_MG | ecosystem: Environmental > Aquatic > Thermal springs > Hot (42-90C) | place: USA: Wyoming...
TGCCGAGGAAGCCTTAACGGGGAACTCCCTCCATCTTCAGTTCGGTATGCTCTGTGACGCTGTGCATGTACCCCTCATCCGAGGTCTTTTGCTATCACCTTACTGCCCATGCACCCGCCAACTAATTGATGTCCGTCCTAAAACTCATATAAACCCATCTATTTTGAAACTGCTGTCTACGGCAAGTGCATGACTGCTGAAGACAGATAAAGACTGTTTCAGCGGTGAATTGCCGTTTCTGTATTTATGAGGCTGAAAATTGAAGAAAAAGTGAAAAAGGTTTATTTCGCGAGTTGTTTTCGCAATTCTTCGTATGTAGACTTAACGTCTTCAACTGAAGCTTCGTCTTCAAGTGTGGAAACGTCGCCCAAGGGTGCACCCGTCAAGACGGCTTTCAGTAGTCTTCGCATGATCTTCCCGCTGCGAGTTTTCGGAAGCTTGTTGACGATGACTATAGCTTCAGGCGTGGCGATCGGACCTATTGTTGTCCTAATATGCTTGACAAGTTCAGCGCGCAGTTCCTCCGAAGGAGAGAAGCCGCTTCTGAGCACGACGAAGGCCACAGGGACTTCGCCTTTCACAGCATCTTCTTTCCCCATGACCGCAGCTTCGGAAACTGCAGGATGCGCGACAAGCGCGCTTTCAAGCTCCACTGTGCCAATGCGGTGTCCTGCAACCTTAAGCACTTCGTCAGCTCTTCCAAGCAGCCAGAAGTAGCCCTCATGGTCTCTTATTGCGTAGTCGCCTGAGTAGTACGTGTTAGGCCAACGTCCGAAATACGTCTGCTTAAACCTTTCAGGGTCTTTCCAAAGTGTCTGCAGCATGCCTGGCCACGGCGACTTGATCACCAGGAACCCTTTCGTGCCTGCTTGTACAGGTTGCCCTTTCTCGTCGTAAATTTCCGCGTGGACGCATGGCAACGGAAACGTAGCGGAGCCCGGCTTAAGCGGCGTAAGCTCCAGACCGCTTAGAGGCGCAATCATGAAGCCGCCTGTTTCAGTCTGCCACCAAGTGTCGATTATCGCTAGTTTTTCCTTGCCAACGACGCGGTAAAACCATTTCCAAGCTTCCGGGTTTATGGGCTCGCCTACTGTGCCAAGAATCCGAAGCGTGCTCAGGTCATGCTTTGTTATCCATTCTTCACCGAACTTCATGAACATTCTGATAGCCGTCGGCGTCGTGTAGAGTATCGTTATGCCATGCTTCTCGATTATGCTCCACCATCTGTCCTGCGCAGGATAGTCAGGTGTTCCCTCAAAGAGGAAAGTCGTCGCCCCAAGTGAAAGCGGCGCGTAAACGTTGTACGTGTGTCCAGTGATCCAGCCTATGTCCGCCGTGCACCAGTAGACATCCTCGTCCGTCGGGTTGAACGCCCACTTAAGCGTCCAATACGCCCAGACAAGGTAGCCTCCTGTGCCATGCTGTACGCCTTTTGGTTTTCCAGTTGTGCCAGAAGTGTAGAGGATGAACAATGGGTCAGTCGACTGCATGCGTTCTGGCGCAACATAAACGTTTGCTTCAACCTTTGCTAAGAGTTCATCGTACCAGTAGTCACGTCCCTCTTTCATCTGCACTTGTTGGTCCGTTCTTTTTACAACAACGACTTTTTCAACGCTTGGAGTATTCTGCAAAGCGCGGTCAGCGTTCTCTTTTATGGCTACGACTTTTCCGCGTCTGTATGAGCCGTCAGCTGTGATCAAGATTTTCGCTCCGCTGTCGTTAATCCTGTCTGCTAAGGCTTCCGCACTGAAGCCCGAAAACACAACTGCGTGGATTCCGCCCAAACGCGCAGTTGCCAACATCGAAATCGGCAGTTCAGGAATTACTGGTAAGTAGATGGCTACGCGGTCGCCTTTCTTTAGGCCTAAGTCTTTGAGAGCCTTCGCAAGCTTATTGACTTCTCTGTAAAGCTGATAGTACGTGTACGTTCTCACTTCGCCGAGTTCGCCTTCCCAAATGTATGCTAATTTGTTCTTTCTCGAGCTTTTCACGTGCCTGTCAAGCGTGTTGTAAGAAACGTTCACTTCACCGCCTACGAACCACTTGTAGAACGGTGGATTTGAAGCGTCCAAAACCTTATCCCAGCGCTTGTACCAATCGACTGCTTTCGCCTTCTCTGCCCAATATGCTTCGGGGTTTTGAACAGCGTGCTTCCACTCTTGCCACCGTGTTTCGCCAAGCGTTACTTTTTCATTGATCGGGTAGTATTTCTCGTTAAACGGCAAGTTTGCATCAGACATTAACGGTCAATCCGTTGTTTTTTCAACGAGGGGAAAAAGCAGAAACCAGGTAATATAAAGCTTATTGAGTCTTTCCTCAAAAATAAAAAGGGAAAATAGAAATCAACTTACAGGATAAATGGGCAGTACAGTTCTCTTATGCGTCTCGTTCAGCACTTCCGCGATTGCCAAGTAAACCGCGCTTAGCCCGCAAATTACGCCTTCGTAGCCTGTGACCCTTGCGAGCACAGTATTCCCAGTAAGCTCCCGTGCAGTCAAGAGGAAAAACAGGACCGCCAAACTTGCGAAAACGAACTGCAGTGCACGGTTTGTCTTAAGTGTTCCAAAGAACATTGCCAGCGTGAAAAGTCCCCACATGAAAAAGTAAGCTGCCATTGCACTTGCTGAAGGTGCAGCTAAATCGGTGAACACCTGCGTCTTTGGCAGAAGAAGCAGCAGTACGAGAGACCACCAGAAAAGCCCGTAAGACGTGAACGCCGTCATGCCGAAAGTGTTGCCCTTTTTATACTCCATGATGCCCACGATGACCTGCGCCAGCCCACCGTAAGCGATGCCCATTGCCAGAATCATGCTGTCAAGCGGGTAGATGCCTGCGTTATGAAGGTTTAAAAGCACCGTGGTTAAGCCGAATCCAAGAAGTCCAAGCGGTGCAGGGTTCGCTGATTTCTCACTCATCACTAAGTCATCCCGTTTGAGTTGAAGTGAGCGTTTTATATGCTTTCAGCTATTAAACTTTCTCCATGTTTTTCCTGTGCTGTTTCATTCCCACTTCCAAAGCTTTCGTCCCATTGTGAGCTCAGGCAACACGAGAAGCCCAAGGGCGGCTACGCCTACCACGTAAGCCAAGTCCGTCAGGTTTAGCGCCGTCAAATGGAACAGCTGCTGCGTTAACGGGATGTACGTTATTCCCAGCGTCGCCGCGATCGAAACGATTTCTGCAACTACAAAGAACTTGTTTCTGAATGCGTCTCTGCCCATCCTCCAGACACTGCGTTTCTCTGAACGGCAGTTCCAAACTACAAGCAATTCAAACATCGCTGCCTGCACAAACGCTGTGGTAGTTGCTTCTCGGTAAGTAAGATTCCGCGCAGCTTCATCGATGCCGCCGTTCGGAAGCATCCATGGATGCGAAGGCCACACGTAGTACTCCAAGCAGAACACGAGAATCGTTCCGAGAGACTGAAGTATGAAAGACATCACGATGAACCTGCCCATGCCGTGTAGTATGCTTTCACCCGGCTTTCTAGGCGGCCTGTCCATAACGTCGACATCAGGCGGGTCTGTCGCTAACGCAACGGCTGGAGCGCCGTCAGTGACCAGGTTTATCCACAGAATCATCGCGGGCAACAGCGGCAAAGGAAAGAGTTCAGGCGAGAAAAGTCCTCCGAGAATGGCGAACGTGCCGATTACTAGAAGCTCGTCAAAGTTGCATGAGATCAGGAAACGAGCATACTTTCGAACGTTGTCGTAGATCACTCTTCCCTGCTCCACAGCTTTCACTATCGTCGCAAAATTATCATCTGTCAGGATGAGGTCAGAAGCCTCCTTTGTGACATCTGTTCCCGTGATGCCCATTGCGACGCCCACGTCCGCGGATTTCACTGCTGGCGCATCATTCACGCCGTCGCCTGTCATGGCAACGATATGCCCCTTCTTCTTCAATGCATTGACGATCCGCAGTTTATGCTCAGGTGAAACCCGCGCGTAAACTGTGACGTGTTCCACTTGGGCTTCGAATTCAGCGTCGTCTAACTTGTCCAATTCTGTCCCAGTCAGCACCAAGTCGCCTTCTTTGTAGATGCCAACTTCTCTGGCAACCGCGACCGCTGTAAGCTTGTGGTCTCCTGTAATCATGACCGTTTTTATCCCTGCCTTCTGGCATGTTTTGTTCGCTTGGATCGCCTCCTCCCTCGGCGGGTCGATCATTCCCTGCAAGCCCACGAAAACCATGCCGCTTTCAATAACTTCGTCTGCTTCATCTGCGGAGGCTAACCGTTTGTATGCAAAAGCGAGTACGCGCAACGCGTTCCCGGCCAACTGTTCGTTCGCTTGCATGATTTTGCCGGCTTTGGCACGCGTAAGCTTCAGTTCAGTCTCCTTCTCAAGGATACTAGTACACCTTTCAAGAACGGTTTCAGGCGCGCCTTTCATGTAGGCAATGAAGCCGCCGTCAGGCGCCTTATGCACCGTGGTCATGCGTTTCCTTTCAGAAGTGAACGGGACTTCACGAACACGCGGATACTCCTCTTCAAGCTCCTCTTTTCCAAGGTCTGCCTTTGCAGCGGCGACTATCAACGCGCCTTCGGTTGGGTCGCCGAAGATTTCCCAATGGTCATCGTTACCGCTCCTTCGCAAATCGGCATTGTTGCACAGCGCGCCTATCTGTAGCAGAAGTTTCAAGTCGCCGGCAACCGCAACCTCGTCACCGTTTAACCTGAATTCTCCAGCAGGCTCGTACCCTACGCCTGTGACTTCAATAGTTTTTCCGTCAACATACACTTGGCGCACCGTCATCTCGCCCTTCGTTATCGTACCCGTCTTGTCTGAGCATATAACCGTGACCGCGCCCAAGCTTTCGGCAGAAGACAAACGGCGTACGATGGCGTTGCGTTTAGCAAATTCACGAGCGCCCAGCGCCAGCGCAATCGTCACTATCGCAGGTAAACCTTCAGGCACAGCGGATATTGCAAGCGAAATCGAAGACATGAATGCTTGAATAAAACCGTCGATTCTGAACTGCCCCTGCGTCACAACTTCAAAAGCTTCCAACGCGAATATGACTGCACATACGCCTATGACGACTTTAGCTATTTTGCTCGCAAACCTGTCAAGCTTTTTCTGCAGCGGTGTTTCCTCTTCCTGCGCAGTCTGAACCATTTCAGCAATCTTGCCGAACTCCGTGTTCATACCCGTAGCGACGACTACGGCTCTCCCACGCCCATACACAACATGCGTGGCTGTAAAGAGAAAGTTGCGTCTCTCAGAAACAGACGCTTCCTCAGGAACAACACCGACATCTTTGTTCACAGGAGCTGACTCACCTGTCAAAATCGCCTCGTTCGCCTTCAACTCGACAGCTTCGATTACTCTGGCATCTGCAGGAACATGATCGCCTGACTCGAGGACGATGATGTCGCCTGGCACGATCTCCCTTGCTGGAATAATCACTTCTTTTCCGTCGCGAACGACCCGCGCTTTCGGCGCAGTCATCTTCTTCAAGGCTTCAAGGGCTTTCTCAGCACGGTACTCCTGAACAAAGCCTGTTATTGCCACAAGCAACACTATGGCGCTGATAGTGATAGTGTCAGCGAACGCCTCGAGAAACTGTTCAGCTTCGCCTGTTATCAACTCATAATAACCGATGATTCCTGAGAAAATTGTGGCCGCAATCAAAAGCAGAATGAAAACGTCCTTAAACTCTCCAAGAAACATTCGCAGCGCGGACCTACGCTTCTTCTCAACAAGTTCATTGTACCCATATTTCCTGAGCCTTTCCTGCGCTTCCTGCGAAGTTAGCCCTTCACGCGAAGAACCCAACTCATATAAAACGTCATCAACTTCCCTTGCATGCCACGGCTTATTCATCGTTCTCTCCTCATGCTTGAGGCATTAGATTAAAACTGTTATATTTGTGAAGCAGTTATAACATTTTCCTCATGCCTCCCGATAACTTCGCTGGCTACCTGGAAAATAGCTTTCAACTTCTTGAATCTGTCTGACTGCTACCTTAAATCTACGCTGAACCGCTTCGGCTCGAGTAAATCGATGCTCTCCCCGTTGGTCTGCACTTCCGCGAATTGCAGGCTTTTTCACGGTGCTTTAACGCGGTAAGGAGGTTCTTTCGTGATTAAAACGAGAAACAAGCATCTGTGCACAGGAAAACAAAGGCTAATAAACATGTAACCACAAAATAGCACGCTTAAACAGTGAGCATTGAAAAGAGCATCGCATTTGCAGGAAGAGTGAAGAAAAATGGTTGAACCTTGGGTGATAGCGCCAATCTCAGCTGTCATATCCCTTCTTGTAGGGTTGTACTTCTACCGGTACGTCAGCAAACAACCAGCTGGAACGGAAAGGATGAATGAAATCTCAGAAGCTATAAAAGTAGGCGCCAAAGCGTTTCTGAAGCGGGAATACACGGTTCTAGCTGTTTTCGTGGCCGTCGTCGCCGTGCTTATAGGCGTTTTTCTTCCATCCCCCGTCTGGGCAAGCAGCAATTCGATACGCAATCTAAGCCTTGCTCTCGCATACATGTTCGGTTCATTCTGTTCTGCTTTAGCAGGATACTTCGGAATGGACATTGCAACCAAAGCGAATTCACGCGCAGCCTATGCGGCAAGAGACGGGTTAAACAAGGCTTTCCCAATAGGTTTCCGAGGAGGCGCTGTTATGGGGTTATCCGTGGTGGGAATCTCTCTTCTCGGAATAAGCATAGTCTACGCTTTGACACGAGACCCTGAAACCGTTATAGGCTTTAGCTTCGGCGCGAGTGCTCTAGCGCTGTTTGCTAAGGCAGGCGGAGGAATATACACCAAGACTGCCGACATAAGCGCAGACCTTGTTGGGAAAGTGGAGCTTGGAATCCCCGAAGATGACCCGCGTAACCCAGCCGTGATCGCGGACAACGTGGGCGACAACGTTGGCGACGTAGCCGGCATGGGCGCCGACCTCGCGGACTCCTACATCGCTAGCATAGTCGCAGTTATGATCCTCGGAGTAGCTGTAGGTCTCGTCAGCATAGGTCTCGTCTTCGCAGGTTTAGGCATACTGGCCTCAATAATCGGCGCAGTCACTTTGCGAATCGGAGCAAAAGGAAACCCTGGAAAAGCACTTAACATGGGAACATATCTTACATGCATAATCTTCGCAACTTTGGCGTTTATCGTTTCATACTACCTTCAGTACCCTCTACAACTTTGGGGCGCTTCCATAGTAGGCTTGATCGCAGGCGTCATTATCGGAATAACCTCAGACTATTTCACGTCTGAAGACAAGAAACCTGTACGTAAAACGGCTGAAGCGTCAAAAACAGGAACGGCAACCAACATCATTACAGGCTTTTCTTACGGGTTGCAGAGCGTGTTTCCACCGCTGCTCGGCATAGGCGTCGCTTCTGCAGTTGCATACTACCTTTGCTCCCCGTTAGGCGCAGAGTACGCAGTATTTGGAATCGGTCTAGCAGCAGTAGGAATGCTTTCGATAGTTGGGCTTGTAATATCCAACGATGCGTACGGTCCCATAGTGGATAACTCACGCGGAATCGCTGAACAAGCAGGACTGGGCGACGAGGTAATCCAAATAACCGACGAGTTAGACGCTGCAGGCAACACCGCCAAAGCAATCACGAAGGGCTTCGCCATAGGCGCAGCCGGGCTGACGGTTGTAGCGCTACTTGCAGCTTTCAAAGAGACCGCTACAAAAGCCTTCACTGAATTGGGCAAGTCTCCGACTGAAATTGAAAAACTCCTTTCGTTCAGCCTCTCTGACCCACGAGTCTTACTCGGAGCTTTCATAGGCATCGCAATGCCTGCGGTGTTCTCCGCCATGGTAATGCTTGGTGTTGGAAGAAACGCTGAACGGATGATCGCTGAAATTCGACGGCAATTCAAAGAAATTCCAGGACTGAAGGAAGGTAAACCAGGCGTAAAGCCTGACTACGCAAGATGCGTTGACATCGCAACCACAGGAGCCCTGCGCGAACTGTTGCCCGCAAGCACCTTGACGATTGGGATAACTTTGATAGTGGGCTTCATAGGCGGCGTCCAAGCCTTAGGCGGATACTTGGCTGGAAGCATATTCTCAGGGCTGCTCTTCGCGCTTTTGATGGCCAATGCGGGCGGACTATGGGACAACGCAAAGAAACTCATCGAATCCGGCGAATACGGAGGAAAAGGCTCAGACGCGCACAAAGCCGCCGTAGTAGGTGACACTGTTGGCGACCCCTTCAAAGACACTGCAGGTCCCTCGCTCAACACGATGATAACCGTAATGTCGCTGGTCGCCTCGCTAGTAGCCGCACTCGTAGTTCAGTACAACCTCTTGAGCCTTGCCGGGTTGTAGCTCGGCTAAAGCCTCCCATTTTCCTTTTTTCATTATTCAAGGCGTTAATGTGGAGGATAAATTCCTAAAGATTTGGCGGGGCAATTCCAGTTTTTCTCACGGCTTTCTGTGCCCTTAATTAACTGAATAATTGTGGAACGGTTGCATTTTTGAAGTATACCTGCTATTGTTTTACTAATTAAGCCATGTACAAAATAAGAATGCTGAGACATGCTTAACTAAGCTCAATGCATGCTTTAACAGAGTAGTTCGGTTAAACTCTTTGTTGGAACAAAAGTGTTATTAATAGGTCTCAATCGAAAACATACTATCCGATTCAGCATACCAGCGTTAAACTCTTTGTTGGAACAAAAGTGTTATTAATAGATTTGACCTACTTTATTTGCAGCCTTTTGGGTTATGGCATGCAGTTGGCTGGACAGCAAAGATGAAGATCGAAGTCAGTGCTTTGACGGTTGTTCTCTTGGTTGCAATTTCGGTTTCAGCGGTGATTCTTGCAGAGTTCACTCCTCAAAGCAGCGTTTTTCTTCCAATGCTTGACGAGGTAATCACAACATTACTTACTGTGGCAACAGACATCCTTTATCTAATCGGGGGCGGCGTTGTTTTTCTCGGTGCGGTTCTTGTCGCCGTCAGGTTTTTGAGGGTGAAGCTGAAATCTCCTTATCAGCCTGCAGGCGTGACCCGTTTTCTTTCGGGGTATCTGACGCTTAGCCTTGAATTCTTTATCGGCGCTGAAATCATAAAGACAACAACCACGCGTAGGTGGGAGGAATTTTCAGTGCTTATCCTCATAATATTAAGTCGAGGTCTTTTCAGCCTGATCCTTTACCTTGAAAGACGCTGGCATGGTAAAGAAGGGGCTGAATGCGAATAACTGTTATCTTTCGGCAACCGCGCTTTTAGCTTAAGCTGCGACTGTTGTATTGCGTTGATGATAAACGCTGAATTGCTGGTTAAGCTTTAAATCTTGGGTGTTCTTCTCATGGAAAGAGTAGCTCGGGGTTGCATGACTGAAAAAGCGATGTGGCTGCTCGGCGCACCTGCGGAAGCAATCGATTCTTTAGACAGGTTTTTGTCTATTCCTGAGTCGGCTAGACGTTTATACATAAAAACGTTGGATAAGTTTATAAGCATACATGGTAAAGCCCATTACCAAGACATAAGTACCTCGGGCGGAGCATTTCCAATGCCGATAGCAACCGTAGGCTCGTCCTTTCATGCAATGCAAAGCTTAGGAGGCAAAACGAGTTGCTGGTTGATTTAGCCATCGCTTTTGTACTTATTTCCGCCGTTACATGGCTCATTTACATTTTAGGACGACATGCTGCTCCAAAACCTGCACAAAGCGAAAACGAACGGGCAAAGTACGCCTGCGGCGAAAAAGCTTGGTATCACAACCTTAGAGTTAGACTGTACTTGCACAAATACCTAATATGCTTCGTGGTTCTTGATTCATCTGCTCTACTTCTTGCCTATGGGTCAATAACCGCGCATGGCGCAAGCGGCGCGTTGATAGTCCTTTACACGCTGATAATGTTCGCCGCGAGTCTTCTGCTTTTTGGAGGAGGCAAAGACTAACGGGACGAAAAAGCATCGTTACATGGGCGCGGTTAAAGTCTCCGTGGGTTCTCCACTTCAACTCAGGTGCATGCAACGGCTGCGACATCGAAGTTGTAGCTTTGCTTACGCCCAAGTACGATGTGGAACGGTTCGGCATAAAACTTGAACCCTCTCCCCGTCATGCGGATGTGCTTTTGACAACGGGTGCTGTCACACGACAATGCGCCGAAAGGCTTAAACGCATCTATGAACAGATGCCTGAACCCAAATTTGTTGTGGCAATCGGCGCCTGCGCCTGTTCAGGCGGCGTTTTCGCTGGTAACTACAACGTACTCGGAGGCGTGGACAAAGTAATACCTGTAAACGCCTATATTCCAGGCTGTCCTCCGAGGCCTGAGGCAATAATCGACGGTGTTGTCAAACTGCTCAAAACCTTAGAAGGAGAGGCGTGAATCATGAGCAGTGACCAAGAGCTCATACCGATGCTGCAAGCCAAACTCGGCGGCAGCATAATAGTTCAAGCGGACAAGCTTGGGAAAATCTCGTTGCACGTTGAAGCTGATGCGCATCTTGACGTATTACGCCTAATGAAGGCGGCTGACGAGAAAACCGCGGTCTCAGCGATTACAAGCGTCGACCTTGGAGACAAGCTTGGCGTGCTCTATCATATGCGTACTTCACATGGCATCATCACGGTTAAAACTGAATTATCTAAAGAAAACGCCGAGATCGCGAGCATCACAAACATTCTTCCCGGTGCAAGCTTCCATGAACGGGAAGTTTTTGACTTGTTAGGCGTTTCCTTCAGGGGTCACCCGAACTTGAAACGGCTTGTTCTACCTGAAACTTGGCCAGAAGGCGTTTACCCGCTTAGGAAGGACGTGAACGCCGCCAGTGTCCAGCAGGTTTCGCCTAGCGAGTGGTCACAAACGGGTAACGAAGAGGATGGCAACCTCGTAAAGGTAGTTATTGGTCCCCAGCATCCGGCGCTTTTGGAACCTGAAAAGTTTACGTTGAAGGTTGAAGGCGAAACCGTCTGCGATGTTGAACCCAGAATAGGTTATGTCCACAGGGGTATCGAGAAAGCGGCTGAAGGCCGCACTTACCTGCAGGATGTTTATCTTGTTGAAAGAATATGTGGAATATGCAATTCCTGCCATGCCGTATGCTTCTGCGAAGCCGTGGAGAAGATTTTAAACCTTGAAGTGCCGCCGAGGGCAAAGTACATACGAACAATACTGCTTGAACTTAACAGGCTTCACAGCCACATGCTTTTGCTGGGGCATGCAGGGCTGGAAATAGGCTACGAAACGCTTTTTCAGTACATGTGGCGTGACCGTGAAACCGTGATGGACCTGACTGAAATGCTAACTGGAAACCGTGTAATCGCCTCAGCGATCGCGGTAGGCGGAGTGCGCCGCGACATTCGCGAATCCGACGTGTTGACGATCAAGAAGTCGATGGTTGGGCTGAGGGCGAAAATGGAGTTTTACAAGCAGCTTTACCACGATGACCCAACCTTGAAAATGCGCACTCAGCATGTTGGCACACTTTCGCGGAAGGATGCGCTGGATCTTTGCGTTGTCGGTCCAGTGGCACGAGGCTCAGACGTTGACATAGACGTACGTAAGGATGAACCCTACGAGGCTTATGGCGAAATCCCGTTTAAGCTGATCACATACACAAGTGGAGATTCGTGGGCGCGTCTCATGGTGCGTCTAGACGAAATCAACGAGAGCATAGGCATAATCGAGTATGCACTCGACAACTTGCCCGTTGGTGCATACCGTGTCAGGGCGCCGAGAATTGTGCCCTCAGGCGAAGCTGTCAACCGTGTGGAAGCGCCAAGAGGCGAACTCTTCTACTACGTCAAAAGCAACGGCACAGCCTATCCGGAAAGGGTGAAGGTGCGGACTCCGACTTTCGCGAATATTCCAGCATTCGTTAAGACTGCTGTCGGCGAAAACGTGGCAGATGTCCCAGCAAACTTTGTAAGCCTTGACCCATGTTTTTCGTGCACTGATAGGTAGGGAGATGCAAAAATGGTTGTGGGCTTAGACCTGTTTTTCCGTGTGCTAATCTTTCCAGGATTAACGTTCATAGGCTGCCTAACCATGCTCTGCGACTGGTTTGAACGCAAGATTGAGGCGCGAATACAGAACAGGGTTGGTCCTAAATTTACAGGCCCCTCGGGAATACTGCAGCCTCTGGCAGACTTTGTGAAGTTGCTTGCAAAAGAGGACATTGTTCCAGTGGACACTAAACAGTTAATCTTCAATGTTGCGCCTGTCACAGCTTTCACGATTATCTTGTTCGCATTTTGCTTCCTTCCAATTGATGGGTCAACTGTTATACCAGGAGCAAGCTTTCAAGGCGACTTAATCTTTGTTATGGCGCTAATTACTGTGGCCAACTTTTTGTTGTTTCTTTCAGGCTGGGCGTCGGTTAACCCTTACAGCATGCTGGGCGCCGCGCGAGTTCTTACACAGTTTTTAGGGTATGACCTGCCGCTGCTTTTTCTGGCACTCTGCCCAGCTTTTCTCACAGGAAGTTTAAGCCTCACCGAGATTGTAGCGCATCAAACTATTCCCTTCGTTGTACTCATCCCATGGGCCTTTGTACTTTTCATAATAACTATGCAGGCTGAACTCGAGAAAGACCCTTTCGATGTTCCGCATGCTGAAAGTGAAATCGTCGCAGGCTATGAAACCGAATATTCTGGAAGGAAACTGGCATTCCTTAAGCTTGCACGCGACACGCAGATAGTATTTGGCGCAGCCCTCGTCACTGTGCTTTTTCTAGGCGGTTCAAGCGGACCTGTTTTCTTCGGCGCGAACGCGGTGTGGGGCACACTTTGGTTCCTTCTTAAACTCATCGTTGTAATCGCGATTTCCGAGTACATCACCTGCCTATTCGCGCGGTTACGCATTGACCAAGTAGTTTCAACAAACTGGCGCTGGATTCTCCCGCTTTCTCTGCTTTCGCTAGCCTCAACCATGGCGTTAGCCTTCTGGGTTTACCCTGCGGTGATGTAAGGTTGAAGCGGCCAAGTTTATCTCCCATGATAAGCAAAGCGTTCGCGCATTTGTTCAAGAAAGCCGATACTGAAAAGTACCCGCTTGCTCCGCGCGTGCCAGCCGAAGGCTTCAGGGGAAAACAAGTCTTCGACATCAACCTTTGCATTAGCTGCGGGCTATGCTCACGCGACTGCCCAGCAAAAGCGATTGAAATGGTTGAAGTTGCGGGAAAACGCCATCCAATGTTCTATCTTGACCGCTGCATCTTCTGTTATCAATGCGCTGAAAGCTGCCCTAGAAAAGCCATAAGTAGCACAGCGATTTATGAGCTTGCCACAACAAGCAAGGCAAGCCTTGTGTTGAAGCCTACATCTGAACTCAAGGAGGCGCGTGAGACATCAGCTACTCAACAACCAAAGCCAGGAGCTTGAGATGGTGATATCAATGCAAGAGTTGACCAGCCTAACTCCCTTGAGGACTACGCTTGAGGTGCTAAAAGCACGGCAGAGCGCATTCCTAGCCGTGTCCTCTGCGTCAGAACCACTCAACGCCACGTCACGGAAGGGACTAAGCTTTTCCTGCATTGGCGAAGCTAATTTTGGCTTTGACCAGGAGTGGGTGAATCCCAATGGGGCGCAAACCCATGTTCCTCCGCAGAGAGAGCATAGTGCCCACCTTCTCTCCACGATTGAAGTCAGGTGTTTTCTTGAGGGATTTTTATGATAATCGAAATTCTGGCCGCAGGGATAGTTGTTTCAGCATGCCTCGCAGTGTTCGTCGATGAAGCCGTCTACGCCGTCACGGCGCTGGCAGGCACCTTTATGATGACTTCTCTACTGTACGCTTTTGACGGCGCGGTCTTCGCCGCCGTCTTCCAGTTCGTTTTAGGCGTAGGAACGCTGGCCGTGCTATTCTTGTCAGGTGAAACACTTAGCGAAAAAACTGTTTCAGCGAAGCCGTCGACTAAAAGTTTGCTTGTCGTAGTCGCGTCAGGCGTTTTGCTTTCACTTCCAGCAGTTTTACTGACCGTTTCAAGTCCAAAAAAAACCGCGTATTCTGGAAGCTTCAGTCAAGTCTTGTGGCAACTGCGAGCCGCCGACGTAATTATACAGGGACTTGTAGTGCTAACAGTTGCATTAGGCATCTTCATAGTATTGTACGAGAAGAAAACTCGGAGTGGAGAATGATGGACTACGTCATTTTGTCCATTGCACTGCTAATAATCGGCGTTTACGGTTTGTTAACGAAACGCCACCTGCTTAAAGTCTTCATTTCGGTGGAGCTTATTGCAACGGCAGCCACATTGAACTTTGTGATGCTTACTTCACCGCAGAACTTGGGCGTAGGCGAAGCCTTTCTTGTACTAGCCTTCTCGACAGACACATGTGTAAGCGCCGTCATACTTGCTTTACTGATTTACGTTTCCAAAAAGTATGGAACTGCAGACACTGGTGAACTAGTTCGAAGGGATAAAGAATACGAGTCGCACGAGGAGGCTGCATAAATGCTGGTAAACATTGCGTCATGGCTTGTTTGGACCTTGCCTCTGGCTTCAAGTGTTCTTGTGCCTTTAGCTGCACGAGTCAGTAGCAGAGTACGGGATGCATTCGTAATAGTCGTTTCTGTTTTTACCGCGGTTCTAGCCTTCATGCTTGTTCCAGCGGTTTATTCAAGAACTTCCAGTGCCGTCGTGTCTTCAATTCCATGGTTCAGCTCCGTTGAAGCCGGCGTTTATCTTGACCCGCTAAGCGTTCTTTTCGCGACGCTTGTAGCCTTCTTCGGCGTGGTAATCGCGGTATACTCTATGGGCTACATGGCAGGCGAAAAAGGGTTGACGCGCTACTACTTTTTCCTGCTGCTTTTCATAGGCTCAATGATCGGCCTAGTCGTTTCAGACAACTTTTTGCAGCTGTTCATTTTCTGGGAGATGGTTGGACTCTGCTCTTACTCCTTAATTTCTTTCTGGTATCACAGGCCTGAATCCGTCCGTGCCGGCGTGAAAGTTTTTCTGATGACGCGCATAGGCGACGCCTGCCTCCTTGGCGCAATAGGGCTTCTCTACTCAAGCCTAGGCACGTTTTCCTTCCGTTTCATCATTCAAAACATCGGGCACGTTCCAGCATCCACCTTGGTTGCTGTGGCTTTTCTAGGGCTTGGCGGCGCAATTGCTAAGTCCGCGCAGCTTCCGTTGCACACGTGGCTTTACAGCGCAATGGAGGCTCCGACATCCGTAAGCGCACTGTTGCATGCGGCAACGATGGTTAAAGCAGGCGTTTACCTCATTGCACGTTTCATGATTCTTTTAGGCCCGTTGGCTGCTACTATACCGCTGTGGCTGCCTTCCGTGGCATGGGTCGGCGTTCTCACAGCCTTTGTTGGTGCTACGCTTGCGCTTTACACGAACGACATAAAAGGTGTCCTTGCATATTCAACCATTAGTCAGCTCGGTTTCATGATGGCAGCGTTAGGAACGGCGGAAGCTTCGTCTGCATTGGGCTGGTTCGCCAGTCTCTTTCACATGGTAAGCCACGCCTTCTTTGAAGGTCTTGGTTTCCTCCTTGCGGGCGGAATAATTCATGCGCTTGGAACGCGGGACATGCGGCTTATGGGTGGCCTGCGTAAGGCGATGCCCTACACCTACGGGTTAAGCGTTCTAATGGTTTTGACAACAAGCGGTTTGCCGCCTTTCGCCGCGTTCTTCAGCAAAGGTTTAATCCTGACGAGCACGATTGAGTCTGGAAACCTGTTGCAAACGTTGCTTCTTTACGCGACGACCGCTCTGACTTTCGCGTATAGTCTTCGCTTTCTCATGCTTGTCTTTCACGGGGAGCCGTCTGAACACGCGAGAAAGCTGCATTTGCATGAGGCGCCATGGGTGATGCTGGCGCCCGCCTTTGTGTTGGGGCTGCTCTGCGTTGCATGGGGCTTCACGGAGCCTATGCTTGCCTTTTTCCTCAAAACTGAAGCGTCAGTGAATTTGACGAGCGCTTTCACAAGCTCTGAAACCATAATATTTTTCGCCTTGCTCGTTCCAGTAGGCTTAAGCATATATCTGACATATTACAAGAAATCAGGAAGCATGATGCAGTTGCTGAACCGCTTGAACCCGCTGAGCACCGTGCTGAAACACGGATACTTTTTCGACGATGTCTACGAGGGCATAGTTTCCAGAAGTGTTCAAGCCTTCTCCGAAGGGGTAAAACTTTTCGAGGGCGCTATCTTCAGCCGTCTGCCCCAAATCGTGGCTGACATAGTCATCGTCGTGGCAGTTTCAGTGCAGCAACATCTTGACGTGTATGCCGATGGCCTTCTAACCCTGTTTGCCCGCCGCTCTTTGCAGTCCGCAGAGAAAATGCACAAAGTTCCCTCCGAATCAGTTCAGCATTATTTGTCGGCTGCGATAATAGGTTTCATTCTAATCGTGATCCTCATAGTTATAAGTGTAGGAGTGTAAAATATGGCGAGCCTTCTCTTAGCCGTTTTACTCATACCAACCCTGAGCGTTCCAATAGTCTATTTAGCAGGCAAAAAAAGCTCGAAAGCCGCGGCGTTAATCGTTTCTCTAGTCGCAGTCGTAAACCTTGCGTTAGTACTTTCAACGGCGCCAGCCGTCTTCAACAATGTAGACCACAGGTACGTTGAAGCCTACAATTGGATTCCACTGCTTAACGCTTCCTTTACACTGTTCGTGGACGGAATAAGCCTTTCAATCGCCGTGATAACGCTTGTACTCATCCTTGCCGCGGCACTGTTTTCCGTGAACTACATGCATGAACGCAAGAACCTTGCCGCTTACTATGCATTGTTATCCTTGCTTTCAATAGGGCTCGTAGGCGTCTTCATCACCTCAAACCTGCTACTCTTCTACTTCTGCTGGGAACTGATGCTTGTGCCTGCATACTTCATCGTCGGAGGCTGGGGCTACAGAGACTCTTACAAAGCAGCTTTCAAACTCTTCATCTTCACACATGCAGGTGCAGTGTTCGTGCTCCTCGGCATAGGAGCCATCTACATGCTTACAGGAGCAACCGACATGTTTCAGGTACGCACCGCACTCATGTCCGCAAGCCAAGGAACTGTAGAATGGATTCTCATCGCGCTGACCGCCGGCTTCGCAGTTAAAATGGCCGTGGTCCCGGTTCATATGTGGCTGCCCGACGCGCATTCAGAAGCGCCGGCGACGATGTCTGCATTGTTAAGCGGGGTCATTATCAGCGCAGGCGCATACGCCATACTTCGCCTGTCACTGGGTACAGTATACCCAGCGTTAGCAGGGACAGCCTTCGCCGCACAGTTTCTACATGCGCTCTCCGTTGTAGGCGTAATCTCCGCCTTCTTCGGCTCCTTCATTTCCCTCGTTGAAACGGACATAAAAAGAATTATCGCCTATTCCAGCATCGCACACATGGGCTACGTGATGTTCGGGCTTTCACTTTTCCCCGCGGTTGAACCCACAACAGGCACTGTGCTTCACCTCGTAAACCACGCAGTAAGCAAAGGTCTTCTCTTCTTAACCGCAGGCGCCGTCATGCATCAACTCGGCGCACGTGACATTCGCGAAATGGGCGGCTTAGCCGGGAAAATGCCGTTCACCGCCACCGCGTCAGCCACAGCTGCATTGAGCATAGCTGGAACGCCGCCGTTTGCGTGCTTCATAAGCGAATTCCTCATCTTCGTCGGCGCATTCCAAGTAATCAGTGTGGACAGTTTCTACTTGTACACGACAGCATTCATGCTCATAGCCACTGTGCTCTCGCTTGCGTATTCCCTGCGTTTCATCTCCCGCGTCTTCCTGGGGCAGCCTAAAAACAACGAAAAAATCGTCGACGTTCCAGGCTTCATGAAGCTGGCCATGGCAATACTTGCAGTGCTAGTCATAGTGCTCGGTGTGTGGCCCACGTTCTTCGTGAACCTTATACAGACAGTAAGTTTTGCATGAAAAAAGGTGTGTTCCAATGGTTGACTTGTTTGATGCTGTTTTGCCAATAGCTACGCTTGCTCTTTCCTCGCTGTTAACCGTTCCGCTTTTCAAAGTTTTCAGCCGCGCAAAACATAGGGCAATCCTCATAATAGGATGGTTCCTTGTGGTCTTCGCTGCAGCTTCCTTCTCAGTGGCTAATTTAGCCACAAAATACTTCGCTAAGGCTACGGCTGAACCGTTCGTCAACCTCACGCTCAGCAGCGGTTCTCAACCTTCGCTTTCAAGTGCCTTCATGATCGACACAGTGTCCATCTACATGTCCATCATTTTTGTGTTAGTCGGCGCAGTTGCTTTTCTCTACAGCATCTTCTACATCGACACCACGGAGAAGCCTGCAGGGCGATACTTAGCTGTGATGCTCATGCTCACCGCGGTGCTTGTAGGCTCAGCCTTCGCAGGCGACTTGCTTACGCTCTTCATTTTTTGGGAAGCGGCAGCCGCTGGCTCAAGCTTTCTCATGCTCTACAAGAAAACGCCTTCGTCACTGCATGCCACACTGAAGTATCTCGTCATGGTGATTATGGCTTCAGCCTTCATCGTTTTCGGTTTGTCACTAGTTTATGGGTTAACAGGTACGTTGAACTACTGGGCAGTGCGTCAAGCGTTAACCGAGTTAAGCGACAAGCACCTGCTGGTTTTGGCCTTTGTTTTTATCGCGACAGGATATGCCATCGAAGCAGCCATTGTGCCCTTCCACATGTGGCTCCCAGACGCTTACACCGAGGCACCCTCGTCAAGTTCAGCTTTCCTTTCAGCGTTGATCGACCAGGGAAGCTACTACGTGCTCATACGCGTGCTATTATTCATACTGACACCTCCAGGAATACTTAACTGGACCGTAATGCTTGCAGGGCTAGCCGCATTAACCATGGTCGTGGGTAATCTTTTCGCGCTAATACAGGACAACGTGAAACGCTTAATCGCCAACATATGTGTGGCTGACGTGGGTTACAACCTCGTAGCCATAACAAGCGTTACCCCGCTTGGGCTGCAAGGCAACCTTTACTTTTTCCTATTAGGCGGCATAACCACCGCGCTTTCATTCATGTCCGTGGGCATCATCAACAAACAAGGTTACAAAACGCTCGAAGACTTTTCAGGCATAGGAAGAAAAATGCCGCTGACAAGCTTGGCCCTGCTTGTGGCAGCCTTGTCTTTCGCCGGCGTTCCGCCCTTAGGCGGCTTCATAGCAAAGTTCCTCGTGTTCACGGCAGCCATCGAAGCCAACATGAGCTGGCTCGCTGTAATCGGAGTCTTGACAAGTGTCCTGCAAACAGCCTACCTGTTTAGACTCGTAAACTACATGTACGCTCGTAAATCAAAAGACGAAGCCAAAATCAAAGAGCCAAAGCAACTACTTATCCCAGTGTACATACTCACGGCTGCAATAATAATCCTCGGGCTCTACCCCACAATCGTGCTTAACCTCATCCAGCCTGTTGCACATCAGCTTTCACTCATAACGTAGCCTTAACGTTCGGCACATGCCGCGCAGAACCTAAGCGCACCTGAATTCCAAAGTTAAAAACACATGGTGTAATACACTTTTGACGTCGTGTTTTCGATGAAAACCAAGAAGATATTGCGGCTTGAACTGCAACAGTCGTCTGGATTAGCAGCATCGCAGTGTCATCAAATGCTTTTAGCCAATAGACTTATTGAACAAACAAAAAGAGGATGCTGTTGTACTTCAACAGAAGACTTTAACGTTCAGCATACTTCTCTGAATGCAGCTGTCCACCTGTTGCCCAGTTTGACCGTGGAGCTTCGTAAATTATGATTGTAACGGCATCTTTTGGAACACCCACCTCCTCGAATACTTTTGTTATTCCATCTACAACTTTCTTCTTGTTTGCTTCGCTCATGCCTGCCCAGACGCTGACCTGAACTACAGGCAAATTGTTCACCACAAAAAAGGATCATCCTACAACCGTTATAAGCTTACCTTTCAAACCGTTCGCGACAACGCTTGAGGCACAGTTTAAGCAATTCTTTAACAGCATCGCTCTTAGCTTATAATTGAATGAACGAAAAATCGGGTTTTTTATAAAATAACCGAGAAACGAGCATTAAATGGTGAATTGGCGCCGGGAATGGGATTCGAACCCATGCGGACCAGGCTGGTCCACAGGCTTTCTTGTTTGGAGCCCCGCTTGTTCAGGTTCCTTTCCGTCTCAAGGCCTGCGCATTATCCGCTCTGCCCTCGGGATGACTGTATATTCTACCAGTTTATCCCGGCATGATACCCGGCACTTGTCAGGTAGGCATAGCTTTTTCGTTCTTAAAATGTTTACTCGCGCGTTCAGACTTCTCAAGTGCTGCCTTCGCTTAGTCTGCCTTTTCCCTTGCTTTTTCCATATTTTATGGGTCGTCGCTTTTGACGACATGTACCAAGCTCTGAACCGCGGTTTCAGACTCAAAATCTTTTTTGGGCGCTTCGTATTAATGTCCATTTACGTTTTTCCATGGAAAAAGTCATTCTTGAAGATGCTTTTTTGATGCTTTGTAGGCTTCGATGAACTCCATGGCAAACTTGTCAGCGTTCTTTTCAGTGCCTTTATGTTGCATGTCAACCGACGTGCGTAGGTGATGGTAAAACTCGTGTAGCAGGACAAAGGGGTTTGACAGCGTTTCGCCGTCAAGAACATGAATCGTTGCGTCCTTCGCAGTGTAACATCCATAGACGCCTTTTCGCCGTCCCTTAGGCAACCCAACTTTGAGTCTGGGCGTTTTCACGTCGTACGTTTTCGCAAGCAGGCTCAATGCTTCCTCAGTTTTTCCATCAAGAATAAGCCAAACAACCAGTAATTTGACGTTTTCATTTCGCTGCGGTTTAGTTTCTTCCGCCGGCATAATGCAGTAGTACATTTACAGCCTTTTAAGGCTACTTATAACGCGAAGGCTATGGCAACGACATTGTTGATTACGGCGAGGAATAGAAAACCTGTTGCCGCAAAGTACGTGCCGCGAAGCAAGTAGCGAATGCGCATGCTTGCATTGCTTCGGTTTTCCCGCGTCTTAGACAGCATCTTGTCAGCGGCGTGGAAAGCGAAACCCGCTGCGACTGTTGCTGCAAGCTTTACAAGTGTAAATGCCACCAGATTTGTGTTTGCCAAGCCTGCAATGAACGGGTTGCATTCTACAGCTCCAAAGAAGGATAGTCCGACGAGTGTCGTAAGACAATCCATGGATCCTGCGAGCATAAGCCCAAGACTTGGCACGCTCTTAACCCTGAGCATCCCCTGTTTTCATCCCTTTTCTGTGCAGTAGTCTTCGTGGTGGGAAGACGCTTATGTACTAACCTTCAAAACACGAAATATTCCCTAAACCATAGTATCACATGGACCGACACATACCTTATTGAAGAAAAAGTGCAGTTGATGACGAAACTGTGTTTTTATACTCATTGCATATTCAACGGTGGTTGAAAATTCGGCAATTCATACCGTGAGCGCGGTGAATTTTGGTCTGTTCCAGACGCCCATTCTTCCAGTGATTCTTTTAAATCGATAGTTAAGTATGCTTGACGTTTGCTTATTCCTGTTTGGAAAGAGCTCTTCTGGAAACAAGAATTAGAGCCATGATGATTAGGAAAAGTACGCCAACAATGAAGAAGGCTGTTGCCAGCGTCAGCATCTGCAATCGAAAGCTTTCATCCATCGTCTGCAGAGACAAAACTACAAAGTATATTGAAGCGATGAACAGAATCGCTGAAACGAGCACAACTGCAGAGTCTATTCTCATATCAAACGCGCTTTAGCTTTTTATTCAGGCAATATGGCTGACATAGAAAAATTGAATGTTTCCCTATTTAACGGCAACGGTTCAATCCATTCGGTTTGATCCGCGAGCATGTTACGCGAAGGTTCTTGCGGTTTTGAAGTTTTGCATTCTTATGCTTGAACCCGCGAATTTTGATGCAGAGAGATTTTTCTCAGATAAATGGATTCTGGTATGTTTGTAGTTGTTCTCGTGTGAGGTTTGCTGCTCCGAATTGACGGGTTCTCAAGATGGCTCTCCTTGTTCTGGAAATTTTCAGTCTTCATGTGTTGAGTCTGACCCTGTTATCTGTATGTTTGAGGATAATTCTTAATTATGGCTTTCATGTTTGGTAACATCACTCGAGGCGATACAGTATGGTTCAGATTGACTTTGGCGGCGTGATGGAAAACGTGGTTACACGCGAAGAATTTCCAGTTGAGCGAGCGCGTGAAGTGCTGAAAAGTGAAGTGGTTTCCGTGTTGGGTTACGGCATTCAAGGTCGAGCGCAAGCTTTGAACATGAGAGATAACGGTGTGAAAGTCATTGTGGGTCAGCGACGCGGGTCAAGCAGTTACAATTTGGCCGTAGAGGACGGTTGGATGCCTGGTGAGACTCTTCTCTCTTTGGAGGAAGCTGCGCGCCGTGGAACCATTAAAATGTATCTGCTTACCGACGCGGGGCAGCGAGAAACTTGGCCTGCAATTAAGGAAACGCTCAAGTCTGGAGATGCACTGTATTTTTCACATGGCTTCTCCATAGTTTATGGAAGCATGACAGGTGTTATCCCGCCGAAAAACGTGGACGTAATCCTTGTAGCTCCAAAGGGTTCTGGCACCTCTGTCCGCCGCAACTTTCTCGCTGGGAGTGGCATAAACAGTAGCTACGCGGTGTATCAGGACTACACTGGACGTGCGGAGGAACGTGCGAAAGCCATAGGAATCGCCATCGGCTCAGGTTACCTTTTTCCGACGACGTTTCAGCGCGAAGTCTACAGCGACCTTACAGGTGAACGCGGCGTGCTTATGGGCGCCTTAGCAGGGATCATCGAAGCACAGTACAGCACGCTTCGGGAGCATGGGCACAGTCCAAGCGAAGCCTTCAACGAAACCGTAGAGGAACTGACGCAGAGCCTAATCCGGCTTGTTGACGAGAAAGGCATGGATTGGATGTTCAGCAATTGCAGTGAAACCGCGCGTATCGGAGCACTTAGGTGGCGCGAGCGTTTCAGAGAAGCCACCAAACCCCTGTTCGAGTCGCTTTATGAACTGGTTGTTTCCGGCGAAGAGACTCGCATAGTTCTCGAAAAAAGCGCTGAACCAGACTACAAGCAGAAACTGAGCCGTGAACTGCAGGAAATGGGAAACTCTGAACTCTGGCGTGCAGGTGCCACCGTCAGGTCGCTGCGGCCTAAAAAGTAACTTCAAAGGCTCTGAACAATTAGAGCTTTTTCTACCTCGGTTTAAGTTCAACCAGCTTTTGGCATGAGTCTTCAGGATTTGTGTGCTTCCTGTTTTCATGAGTTTTGAGCATTGTGCTTCCCTTCTTGGAGGCTATTTCCTTATATCTGTGGTTTGCAGCGTGCTCTATTTTGGCTCTGTGTTATGGCAGGTGCGAGGTTGCATGTTCGGCTATGCTGCGATTGCATCGTTATGTATTTTTGCTGTGACACTTTACTTGATGGTTAAACGTCCATGGGGGTTAAAGCTTGGCTTTGCCGCTTCCATTGGTGCTTTAGCCTCGTTGTTGCTTGGAACCGTGTCGGTTGACCAAGCGTTTCAGTCTTTTGCAGAAATTTGGGATGCTGCTTTAGCTTTTATAGGGATAGTAACCTTGTCTGTCGTGCTTGACGCGATGGGCTTCTTTAAGTGGGCTGCCATGGAGGTCGTCAAGCTTGCTGGCGGTAGCGGAGTTAAACTCTACTTTTATGTTTCACTGCTTACGGCAACGGTGAGCATCTTTTTCGCTAATGACAGTGCAGTTTTAATCTTGACCCCGATTGTGCTTGAAATAGTGAGTCAACTTAAAGTTGACTCGAAAGGGAGGCTTGCATATCTTTTCTCTGCTGGCTTGATCGCTGACACGGCTGCTATGCCGCTTATTACGAGTAACCCAATAAACATCGTCAGCGCTGATTACTTCAAGTACAGCTTCATTGACCACTTTATTGTTATGGCACCAGTAGCCGCAGCAACAGTCTTGACAAGTCTGGCGGTAGTCTACTTGTTTTTCAGGAAAGATATTCCGAAAACTTACTCTGCAAAGCTCGTTCACGCTTTGTCAGACGGAAGCCAGTTCATAACGTCGCGGCTTTTGAAGCTCAGCGTGGGAACATTGTTAGCTGTGGACGTTGGCTACGTAATAGCTTCGCTTAATCGACTGCCTGTTTCTTTAGTGATTTGCAGTGGTGCCCTTTTCCTCGTGGCGGCTTACTGGTTCTGCCTCAGGAACGGGTACCCGATAAATGAGGAAAGAAAAGGTCTAAAAGTCATAGCCGCCGAAATTAACTGGGATATTCTGCTCTTCATGGTAAGTATTTTCATCGTCGTTCAGGGACTGAAGCATACTGGAATCGTAGATTATCTCGCAACCTTGTTCGTGCAGGCCAGTCTGCTGCCACCACTGCTTTCAGTGATGGTCACAGCGTACCTTGTAACCGTCGGCGCAAGCTTCATGAATAATTGGCCAATGACGCTTCTTGGCCTCGTTTCGATAAGGCATGCCGTGACCGTAGCTGGGTTAACTTCTCCTGCCAAGACTATGCTTGTTTTCTCGAACATCATCGGTAACAACCTTGGCCCGCACTTTTTCCCGCTGGGTTCGCTGGCTATTTTAATGTGGCTTGAAACAATGCGCAGAAAAGGCGTAAACATACGCTTAAGAGACTACTTGAGAGTCGGTTCCGTCCTTTCAATAATAGAAGTTGCAGTTGCCTCAGTTGCCCTATGGTTAGTGCTTGGATTAACAGGCTTCGAGCTGAGTACCTGAAAAAAGCCTGCGCCAAGCACAAACCTGCAGACTGATACTTCTATTTTCAGCGAACGCGCAATCAGGTCTAAGGCGCGTCCAAATCATAGAAAACAGGCTTCCGCCTCATGCTTTATGTTGCTGCAATGATCCTTTGAATGCGTCGGTAGGCTTAAGGTATAATCTTGAGTCAAAAGTGGTTTTCAGGTGCATAACCTTTTAATCATTCTGTTTTAAGACCCTATCGTAGGTAGAGTCCATCATGGTTACGTTAAATCTTGACAAGATCTTCGAGCCGAAGAGTGTGGCGATCATCGGTGCCAGCGACGAAGAAGGCTCTGTAGGCTATGGCATAGTGAGAAATTTCACGCAGTCAGGCTACACTGGCAAGGTTTACCTAGTCAACATACGTAAGCCTGAAATTCTCGGCGTGAAAACCTACAAGAGCATATGCGATGTTCCAGAGCCCGTTGACTTAGCCATCATCGCGACGCCAGCGAAGACAGTCCCAGACATTGTTGAGCAATGCGGGAAAGCAGGCGTTAAAGGCGTAATAATCGTTTCTGCAGGCTTCAAAGAAACGGGTGCAGAAGGCAAAGCCTTAGAGGATAAAATTCTTGAGTACGCGCGAAAATACGGTGTTCGCGTCATAGGCCCGAACTGTATAGGTGTAATTCGTCCCTGGAACAACTTGAACGCTACTTTTGTGGATAAAATGCCCAAGCCTGGCCACGTGGCATTCCTGTCGCAAAGCGGTGCTCTCGGCGCTGCCATACTTGACTGGGCAATACATGAAAACGTTGGGTTCAGCAGTTTCGTTTCTGTAGGCTCAATGGTTGATGTGGACTTCGGCGACCTAATAGACTATTTCGGAACAGACCCGAAGACGAAAAGCATTCTTATGTATGTTGAAGGAATAACCGAAGCACGCAAGTTCATGAGCGCTGCAAGACACTTTGCAAGAACAAAACCTATTGTCGTCGTGAAGTCTGGCAGGTTCAGCGAAAGCGCTAAGGCCGCCGCGTCGCATACGGGTTCGCTTTCAGGCGAGGATGACGTTTATGATGCAGCCTTCAAACGTGCAGGTGTAGTCCGCGTGGAAGAAATTGAAGACTTGTTTAACGCAGCAGAAGTTTTGAGTACGCAGCCACTGCCCAAGGGACCAAACCTTGCGATTATAACGAACGCTGGCGGGCCAGGTGTCATGGCAACTGACGCGTTGATTGCACGTGGAGGCAAACTGGCTAAGCTCAGCCAGAAAACCATAGATGCACTTAATGCTGCACTGCCATCATACTGGAGCCATGGCAATCCAATAGACGTTTTAGGCGATGCTGGATCTGACCGTTACAAGATAGCCTTGGAAGCTTGCTTGAACGATGAGAACGTTGACGGTATACTCGTCATCTTCACGGAGCAAGCCACCTCTAAACCTCTTGAAGTTGCAAACTGCATCGTCGAACTCGTCAAGAACAAATCATACCAAAATAAGACATTGCTTACGTCTTTCATGGGTTATGGTGTGGTGCAGGAAGCAAACAACATTTTGAACTCGAATAACATTCCAACCTATTCGACACCAGAACATGCAGTTAAGACATATATGACGATGTATCAATACCAGCGTAACATCGAGTTACTGTATGAAACTCCCGAGGAGCTTTCCGTTGATGCGGCACCGCCTAAGAGGCCGATAATGGTCATTCTCCGAAACGCGGCGCTCGAAGGACGTGAACTACTTACAGAAGATGAAGCAAAGCAGCTGCTTAGGTACTACAACTTTCCAGTGGTTCCGACGGCCGTCGCAAACAACGTTGAAGAAGCCGTGGCATATGCACAGCAAATGGGTTATCCAGTAGTGCTGAAGATCCTGTCACCGCAGATAATTCATAAAACCGAAGTAGGAGGCGTGCTGTTGGACGTCAGCTCTGAAGCTGAAGTTCGCGCAGGTTTTGAAGCCTTAATCGAGAGTGCTACGCGATACAACCCGCATGCACAGATAATCGGCGTAACGGTTCAACCAATGATTAAAGAAGAAGGTTACGAGCTCATTATAGGCGGTAAAACAGATCTTATCTTCGGTCCGGTGATACTTTTCGGAATGGGTGGCGTAGGTGTTGAACTTTTCAGAGATTATGCGCTTGGGCTTCCTCCGTTGAACACGACGTTAGCAAGGCGAATGATGGAAGAGACGAAAGTGTATAAGCTCCTTAAAGGTTACAGGAAACGTCCACAAGCTAACCTGAAGCTTCTTGAAGAAATCCTTCTGCAGTTCTCGCAGTTGCTGGTCGACTTCCCACAGATAAAAGAAGTCGACATCAACCCGCTCCTCATAAACGAGAAGCACGCGTACGTGCTTGACGCAAGAATAGTCGTCGACAAGGAACGCGTCTTCAAGCGGATGGAACCCCACGAACACATGGTCATAAGCCCCTACCCGAAGAAGTATGAGACGCTATGGATGCTTAGGAACGGTCAACAAGTACTTCTTCGCCCAATAAAGCCAGAGGATGAACCGTTATGGCTGGAAATGTTCCAAAGTTTCTCAGAGGAATCGATACGCTACAGGTTTTTCCAGATTCTTAAAGATACGCCTCACGAGGTTCGCGTTCGTTACTGCAACATAGACTACGACCGCGAAATCGCCATCGTAGCTGAAATCACCGACCAAGGACGAAGAAAAATCCTCGGCGTAACCCGTCTCAGCATTGAGCCTAACGGCAAAGCGGGTGAAATCGCCTTCATCGTCACAGACCAATGGCAAGGTTTAGGCTTAGGCACCAAGATGGTCGATTACGTCCTTGAAATCGCGAAGGAAAAAGGTATTGAAAAAGTCTACGCGATAATGCTCCAAGACAACTACCGTGCAATAAGTCTGAGTAAGAAAATGGGCTTTAAACTTGAGTATCAAGATGACGGCACAGTCAAAGCTGTACTGGACCTTAAAGAAGAAGCTACAGGTGAATGCCCGCAGCCCACAGCGACACCGACTGCGCAAGCCGAAGAGCCAGCAGAAAAGAAAAGAATTGGTGAGGAAAAAGCGTCTGAAGAGCAGAAAAAGGAAACTCTTGAAGCTGTAAACTGAAAAACATGAGACTTTGTTCTATCACGTTTTCTTAAAAAAAGCCTGTTTTCTTAAGGTTTCGTGCCCGTCTTTGCTGTTTTCGTATGGTGAGGTGTAAACCTTGACGATGAAAAACAGCGCCTTGCATCGCGTATTTTTAGCTATCTGTTTCCTGAGTGGCCACTTTCTTATTTAGGTGAAGTATACCTTGACAGCGTGAGTTGAGCATGAAATGCACGGGTCGTAGGCTCTTACGAGCATTTCAAGTTTAAGCTCGATTTCCTTTTCTGGCCTGCCGAGTATTTTCGGTAGAAGCGCGTTCATGTCGAGCTGGATGTTTCCATGGTTCTGGTTTGTTGGAATTACGCAGTTCGCCTTCGTGCAGACGCCTTTATCGTTGTACGTGTAATCGTGGAAGAGTATGCCGCGTGGGACTTCGACGGCTCCGACGCCGCGGCCTGCTTTCACTTTGACGTCAGGTTTGTAGTATTCTGGCTGGCTTTTCAGTCCGTCTGCTTCAAGCTCATTTATGAGTCTAATCGAGTCTTCGATGCTGTGGACGACCTCGACGAGTTGCGCGATGTTATTCATGAAGGGGTTGTGGCATACAGCTTTTAAGCCGAAGTTTTCAGCGGTTTTCTTTGCAAGCGGCGAGAGCTTTTCATGGTTGATGTTGAAGCGTGCGAGAGCGCCGACCATGTATGACTCGCGTGAATGCTTGGACCACTTCGCCGTTGAATTGGGCACGATGTACTCGTTCGCGTAAGTCAGGTACTCTGCTACTGGCGCGGTTCCCGTGTCTGTCGAAGCGAGTTTGCCGTCGTAGAGTGCGTACTCGTCGGGTTTAGTAAGCGCGATGAACTCAGTTTCTCGTGTGAAGTCTGGAAAACCGCCGACAAGTTTATTGAAGAGTTCTGCCACTGTCTGGACGTCGGTAACGGCTTCTCGAAGGCGTTTCCTCATTGTGTCCAGCTCCTTCATTGTTGGAATTTTTGAGAAGCCGCCGGGTATAAGCCGTTGCGGATGCGTGGTTCTCCCACACAGCATATTTGACATTTCATTTGCCAACCTGTGGAGGCGCAGCACAGTTTTCAGTTCTTCAGGGTTTGAGGATGCAAGTGGAATTACCGAGCCTACGCCCATAAGGTCAGGGAGTACAAGGAAGCCCAAATGCAGTAGGTGGCTTTGCATGTTTTCAGCGTGTAATGCAAGTTTGCGGAGTTTCACATCTTGCTCACTTACTTTTATGCCCATTGCTTCCTCAGTGGTTTTAAGCGAGGCTAAAGTGTGGCCGATGGAGCATATGCCACATATGCGTGAGGTTATGTGGTGCAGTTCATTCCAGTAGCGACCTACAACCATGGCTTCGAAGAATCTGGGGGCTTCGGAAATATTCCATTCACACCGTTCAATCCTTCCTTCCTTGACATTCACGTATATGTTACCGTGTCCTTCAACGCGTGTAACATGATGTACTTCGATGTTGAGGTTTTTATCCTTCATCTCTTAGCCTCCTGCCAGCCAAAATACAGTTTAAACTTGTTTATGGCGTCGTTTACTGTAAGCCCATACTTGATTAACACTTCCTTCTGTGCGTTCTCGTTGGGGTTGTCTATGAGCCCGCGGCATCCCCAGCAAATCGTTCCTTCATTGACGCAGCACGAGTTGCAGCCCGCACGCGTGACTGGTCCAACACAGAACTGTCCCCTTTCGAAGGCGCAGACGTTCTCGTTCTTCTTGCATTCAACGCACACGGGATAGTTTGGGATTTCGGGTTTCTTGCCGAGGAGCAGCGACTTGACGACGTTCAAGAATTCTTCTCGGTCAATTGGGCAGCCATGAACATAAGCATCTACAGGGATGACTGCGTCGATGGGGCGTGCTGCGTAAGTATCGAAGAGTTTCGCGTGTTCGCCGTAAACTGTTCTTCTAACTTCATCAAGGTCCTTATAGTTGCGTAACGCGTTGATGCCTCCAATTGTGGCGCATGAACCTATTGCCACGACAATCTTAGCGTTCTTCCTTATCTGTTTCAGCCTATCTTCGTCCTGCAGCCTCGTGCATGAACCTTCGATGAAGGCAATGTCGTAATTGTCGCTGTGTTCCTTCATGACCTCTCTGAAGCTTACAACTTCAACTTTGTCGAGAAGCTTCAGCAGTTCCTCTTCGAGGTTGGCGACTTGCAGTTGGTCGCCTTCACATCCAGCGAAGTCGAAGAATGCAACTTTTGGTTTCATCATAACGCCTCCGGTACACCCTTAATTTTGGAGTAATTGAAGACTGGGCCATCTTTACAGACGTAGATCTGGTTGATTTGGCAGTGTCCGCACTTACCGACACCGCATTTCATTCGCCTTTCAAGCGAGAGAATTATGTGGTCGTCTTGAACATTTTTCGTCTTCAAATCTGCGATGACGAATTTATACATTACTGGCGGACCGCAAACGATGACGTACGTACGTTCAGGATCGAAGCTCACTTGAGGAATCAACGTTGTGATGACGCCGATGTTTCCCGTCCAAACCTCGTTTTCAGGGCACCAGTTTACCGTGGGCTTGAACTCGACATCATCCCTCAACGCTAAAGCAAGCATTTCATCCTTAAACAGTAGCTCGCGTGGTTCTTTGCAACCGTAAAGGAGGATGACGCGGCCGTAATCTTTCCTGTTGTCAAGCACGTAGTTGAACAGAGACCGTAACGGTGCTATTCCAAGGCCGCCTGCGATGAACAGCAGGTCTTTTCCCTTCAAGGCTTCAGCGTCGAAGCCGTTACCGAAGGGTCCCCTGATGCCGACGCGGTCGCCTACGTTTAAGCTGTGAAGCTTCGTTGTCACATTGCCCAATTTGCGCACGCAAAGCTCGAACGAGCCTTTTTTAGTTGGCGACGAAGCAAGCGAAATCGGCGCTTCGCCCACACCGAAGACGGAAACTTCAACGAATTGGCCAGGTTTGTGCCCCAGTTCTGAGCCGTCATCAAGCATGATTTCGAACAACGTTTCGTTCGTCGTGAACGGTGTCTTCCTAATTATGGTGGCTAGCTTGGGTACGTACTCGATGTTTCCCTCGGTTTCCACAGTCACTTCAGGTGGCGTTGCCGGCTTTACTTCAACGCCTTTGTTCGTCATCTCACGGTACATGTCGTTGAAAAGGTTAACTGGGTTTGCAATGTCGGGCAGGCAGTTGGATGAGCATCTGCCGCATCCGACGCAGGAGATGAAGCCGAACCTCTCAAACAAGTATTTGCCTTTCTTGAAGTATCTGTGCCTGTACCTTGTTGGCCTTGTGGGACGGAAGTTTTCGCCTGAGGCGACTTTTGCGAAGTCTTCGAGGAGGCAACCGTCCCACGTGCGGAATCTTTCGCCCTGCTCAAGTGTGAGGTCAGGGTTGTCTCTTACGTCAAAGCAGTAGCAGGTGGGGCACACTAGGACGCATGAACCGCACGCCAGGCATTTTTCAGAATGTCTCTCCCAGAAATCGCTTTCGCCGTAGGCTCTCTGAAGCAATGACGGAATCATTTCAGGCGGAAAATCAAGTTTCTGAGATGACATGTTCATGATCTCGCGTTTTTTCTGGCTTACAAGTTGGACGTCTTTGGCAAGCGCGGGCATTACGTTCTTCGCGTACTTTTCAAGCAATTCCTCGCCTTTCTGTGAGCCTATGCTGATGGCGTACTTGTTTCCAAGGTCAGTCAGCATCAGGTCGTAGCCCCAGTCAATCGTGGCGCAGCCCATGTACGCCGAAAAGTTCCACTTCGACATTTTCTGAATATTGACGCCTACGATTACAGAGGTCTCTCGCTTCTCAAAATAGTACGGGTCTGACTTTGTCTCTCGGAAAATCTCGTCCATGTGGAGAAGCGCCATTATGTCGTAAGGGTGAACGCCGATTATAACCAAAGGCTTAGTTTCGCTTGGGCTCTTGGCTGAAAAACCATCAGCGAGGCTGTAGGTGAAAAGCGTTTCACGCTGCGGAAAAAAATACTTTTTCGGAGGAAGAAGTGTGACGTCATAATCAAGCCTGAGCTCTGAGGCAGATTCTAAGGGGCCGAAGACGAATTTTCCGTCTTTGGCTTTGACGCCTACAATGTTCCAGGAAGAATCCTTGATTAAGGCATCGACAAAATCGTCGAAGTCCTTCTTGGAAATAACCTTCATACCTAAACCAGCCAGCCTCTGTTGACCGATTAAGCAACAGATAAGGTATGCATGTTCCATTTAATATTTTCTGAGAAAAGTTCAAGTTTTGGTTAGTGCTTTTATACATTTAGAACGCATGAAGCTTCGTTTTATGGTTTGGGTAAGCCTTTTTTTAGGTTGAAGCATGTGACGCTTCAGCCTCCAGGTTAGCTATGCTTTTCAGGCGAGATTATTGATGAAAACGTTTCAGTTCTTACTGAAGATTTATGTAGTCGATGTTTGCCTTTTGAACAATCATGTGCGCAGGGTGCAACATGAATGTTGGCCTATAATGAACAGTTCAATGCGCATGCTGCTTTGCCTTGTCTGTGGTCAGACAGGTTATTTAACACTTGTGAAGCATTGTTGTTCGAATGTGACGTGTTGAGTGTTAAACAGCGTGTTGCACATGCCTGTGAGGGAACGAAAAAATGACTGAAGCCTGCAAGGAACCCATTAGGGCTCACGATTTTGACCCGAAGTTCAAGTATGAAATTTCTAAGATGCACGGCGGCGAAAAGCTACTTCAGTGCTACCAATGCGGAACATGCACTTCAGATTGTCCTGTTGCAAGGTTCAGCGACACGTATAGGCCCCGTCAGATAATTCGGATGACGCAGTTGGGGCTGAAGGAACGTGTGCTTAAGAGCGATACGCTGTGGCTTTGCGCCGCGTGTTTCACGTGTACTGACCGTTGTCCACAGGGCGTCGAGGTTGCCAGCGTGATCCGTGTATTGAGGAACTTGGCTGCAGAGGCTGGGACTGTTCCGTTAGTTTTTAAGGAGCAGGCTTTAAGCATTCTCGAGTCGGGCTACGCGTATAGAATTCCCGACTTGCGTGTTAAGAAGCGTGAAACGTTGGGTTTGCCGTCGCTGCCTAAAGGCAACGTGGAAAGTTTGAAGAAAAGCTTGAAAGGGGTTAAGCTTCTTGACTTGATAGAAGCGAAGGGTGAAATGTGATGAGCAAATTTCTGCTGTTTCTTGGCTGCGCGATTCCCTACCGTGTTTCCGCTTACGAGGTTTCGGCACGCAAGGTGTTAGCTAAGCTTGGTGTTGAACTCGTTGAAATGCCTGAATTCAACTGTTGCGGTTTGCCCTTAGACCCTGTAAGTCATGAAGCAATGCTTATTCTTGCAGCCAGGAATTTGGCTATCGCGGAGAGGCAAGGCTTAGGGATTTTGACGCTTTGTCCCGGGTGTGCAGGCACTTTGAAGAAGGTTAACAAGATTTTGAAGCAGGATAAAGCCTTAAGAGAGCAAATTAACACTCACCTGAAAGAGGCTGGCTTGGAGCTTAAAGGCAGCGTTGAGACCAAGCATTTGATGCAGGCGCTGATGGAGGACGTTGGACTGGAAAAGATAAAGAGTATGGTAGTTAAACCGCTTACGATGCTTAAGGTTGCCGAGCACAATGGATGCCACATAGTCAGGCCGAAAGAGTACATAGGGTTCGACGACCCGGAGGATCCTAAAACGCTGAAAACGCTCATTGAAGCCACAGGCGCCGTGTGCTTGGACTATATGGATGAGACTGAATGTTGCGGCGCGCCAAGCGTAGGTGTTAACGACAAGGTCGCGTTGCAATTAGCACGGAACAAACTGAGCCATGTGAAGATGGTTGACGCACAAGCTTTAATAACGATTTGTCCTTTCTGCCACATAATGTACGACACAAATGAAGTGCGCATCGAAAAAATGTTCAACGAAGTCTACGGCATTCCTGTTCTGCATTATCCGCAACTGCTTGGTCTCGCCATGGGGTTAAGTCCTGACGAGTTGGCTTTTAACGAGCTTAGGGTGGATGCGTCAAGTATAGTTAAAAAAGTAAATGAAGGTGCGTGAAAAAAATGGAAAAGTTGAAAATAGCCTTCTACTGGGCTGCAAGCTGCGGCGGCTGCGAAATCGCCGTGCTAGACATAAACGAGAAAATTCTCGACGTCGTGCAACTGGCAGACATTGTCTTCTGGCCCGTTGCTATGGACGTCAAATACAAAGATGTGGAAAGAATGCCGGACAAGTACATCGACATCTGTTTCTTCAACGGGTCGATTCGGAATTCTGAGCAGGAACATATGGCTAAGCTGCTGAGGCAGAAGTCGAAGACACTGGTTGCTTTCGGCTCCTGCGCCCATGAAGGCGGCGTGCCTGGGCTGGCTAATCTGCACAACCGCGAAGAAATCTTTAGGCAGGTTTACATCGAGGGAAAATCAAACGTTAACGTTGAAGGTGTGGTTCCGAAGCCGAAGACAAAGGTTAAGGAGGGTCTTCTCGAAATCCCAGAGTTCTACGACACTGTTAAGACGCTTGGGCAAACCGTGGACGTCGACTATTATCTACCTGGTTGTCCGCCGCCAGTAAAGCTTATTGTTGCAGCAATAGACGCCATCGCAAAGAATCAGCTTCCGCCGAAGGGTGCTGTTCTCGCCCCTGAAAAAGCCGTGTGCGACGAGTGTCCCAGAAAACGCGAGAACAAGAACATTACGCAGATTTACCGTGTTCACGAGAAAGTGCCAGATTCTGAACGTTGCCTGCTTGAACAAGGCATAATCTGCATGGGGCCGGCTACACGTGGTGGTTGCGGCGCCCAATGCCTCAAAGTTGACATGCCATGTACTGGTTGCGGCGGCCCATGCCCGAACGTTCCTGAACAGGGTGCTGCCATGATAACTGCGCTCGCGTCTATTCTCAGCCTAGGCGAAAAACCTGGAGAATATACAGACAAGGACCTTGAGAAGTTGATGGCGCAAGTCAAGGACCCCGTGGGCACGTTTTATATGTATTCTCTGCCTGCATCACTAATGAAACGGAGGGTGAACGTGAAATGAAAGAAGTGCTAATCAACCCTATTACACGGCTTGAAGGACACGGAAACATCTCAATCTTCCTAAACGATGACGGCGAAGTTGAGAACGCATACCTTAAAATTCCAGAGCTCCGCGGCTTCGAAAAATTCTGTGTTGGACGCAGAGCCGAGCTCATGCCCCTGCTGACTACACGCATCTGCGGAGTCTGCCCTGTTGCGCATCATTTCGCTTCAGTCAAAACCTTGGATGCAGCTTTCAACGTTGACCCGCCTTCGGCAGCCAAGAAACTTCGCGAACTTATGTATGCCGGTTACGTGATCTACGACCATACGCTGCACTTCTACTATCTGGGAGGACCAGACTTCATCGTAGGTCCAGAAGCGCCGCCGGAAAAACGCAACATCATAGGCGTCATTGAAAAAGCTGGGTTAGACGTTGCCAAAGAAGTGATAAAGCACAGAGCATACGGGCAGAAGATCACCGAAATCATAGGCGGCAAGGCGACGCATCCCGTCAGTGGCTTGCCAGGCGGCATGTCTAAACCTCTCAGCGAGGAAGGACGACAGGAAATTGAGCGCATGGCTGCGTCGTCTGTGGAATTTGCAAAGCTGAGCCTCAAGCTTTTCCACGAAATCGTGCTGGCGAACAGTCAGTATCTGGACATGATCAAAAGCGACGCATACACTATGCGAACGTACTACATGGGGCTTGTCGACGAGCACGACAGAGTCAACTTCTACGATGGCAAAATCCGAGTTGTTGACCCAGCGGGAAACGTTTTCGCCAAGTTCCATCCGAACGAGTACCTTGAACATTTAGGCGAGCACGTGGAAGAATGGACTTACGCCAAGTTTCCGTACCTAAAGAAGGTCGGGTGGAAAGGCTTCGTCACAGGTCCGGAAAACGGCGTCTACCGTGTCGGTCCACTTGGACGACTGAACGCTTCGAAGGGGATGGCCACGCCATTAGCACAGGCTGAATATGAGGAAATGTACAAGACAATGAATGGAAAACCTGTGCATGGTACTTTGGCTTTCCATTGGGCAAGGCTTATCGAACTGCTTTATGCGGCTGAAAGAGCCTTGGAGCTTTCACGCGACCCAGAGATTACAAGTACAAACGTACGCGCCAAACCAGGTGCGCCTGGCGAAGGCGTCGGCGTTGTCGAAGCTGCACGCGGAACACTTTATCACCATTACGTCCTCGACGAGGAAGGCCTCGTCAAGAACGTGAACATGATCGTGGCTACAACGAATAATTATCCAGCGATCTGCATGTCTATACGCGACGCGGCGAAAGGGCTGATACACGGTGGCAAAGTTGACCAGGGAGTGCTCAACAAGGTGGAGATGGCTTTCAGAGCGTACGACCCATGCCTCGCATGCGCCACTCACTATGCAGTGGGCCAGATGCCCATGACCGTTGAAGTCTACGACAGCCGCAAACGACTCGTGCGTACGATACAACGCTGAAGCTTCACAAGCGCTTCGAGTTTTATGCGGCGTCAATCTTGAAAAGCGGCTCTTGCAGCGTGGAAGAAGACCTTAAACGTTGGCTCGCCGATGCGGAAACCGTGGTCATCGCTGGCATCGGTAACCCTATAAGAGGCGACGACTTCGTCGGTGTCGCTGTCATTCAAGCATTGCAGGGGAAGGTTCCAGAGAACGTTCACCTCATTGAGTGCGAAACCGTTCCTGAAGGTTACCTTCAGACAATCACCGATTTGAACCCTACGCATGTACTTCTTGTTGACGCAGGATTGTTAAACCTTAACCCTGGCGAAGCGTGCTTACTCCAGCCACAGCAGCTTTCAGAGTATCGCACGGCGTCGACGCATATGTTGCCGTTGAGGATTTTCTGCGATTACCTTTCGGCTACGACAGTCTCGCGCATTGCTCTGCTTCTGGTTCAGCCGAAGAATGTGGAGTTCAGCGAGGGCCTTTCGCCTGAGGTTCAAAAGTCTGCTGGCGAGCTAGCAGACCTGCTTTTACGGTTGTTGACGTACAGCCCAGCTTAAAGCCGCGTTCGGTGAGCGTTAAAGTTAATACGTGGATTTCACGCGTGGGAATCCATTAACTTAATATACCTTTCGTCATCCTAATACTTCCCCATAACGGTATGGAGGAAAAAAGTTGTACGGTTACGCAGGAAGAGTTCTCTACGTAGACTTGACTAATGGAAAAACACGCGTTGAACCATTGAACGAGGAATACGCTAAAAAATACATAGGCGGCATCGGCTTGGCTATGCGGTTATGGCTTGCCAATTCAAAGCCAGGCGTTGACCCGCTTGGCCCAGATAACCCGCTTGTTTTGGCTACTGGGCCGATTTCGGGAACGATGTTTCCGACTGCGGGCAACGGCCACGCCTTCGCAGCGAAGTCACCTGAGACGGGTGGAATCGGTGAGGCGTTGGCGCATGGTTCTTTCGGCGCAGAGATGAAACGTGCAGGGTACGACGCGGTTATTTTCACTGGAAAATCTGAGAAGCCAGTTTACCTGTGGATTGACGATGATTCAGTTCGGCTTCTTGACGCTTCACACCTAATGGGTAAGTCGCCGTCTGAAACCGAGGACGCCATCAAAGAGGAGCTCGGCGACTACTACATTCGTGTTGCTTCAATCGGCGTAGCTGGTGAAAAGCTCTCCAAGATTGCGTGTATAATAAACGAGAAGACGCGTGCGGCTGGCAGGACAGGCTTAGGCGCAGTTATGGGCTCGAAAAATCTTAAAGCCATCGCGGTTCGCGGAACTAGGGACATCGTCGTGGCCAAACCTGACGAGTTTATGGACATGGTGAAAGAGTTTCACGAGAGAATGAAGGGACCGGCAACTCAGAAGTACCGGACGCTTGGCACGCCGGAGAACGTGCTCGTGCACAATGCTTTGCACTGTATGCCAACGCGGAACTACAACAACGCACACTTCGAGAAAGCTGACAAAGTAAGCGGTGAAACGTTAAACGAAAAGTTCGTCGTCAAAATAATCGGTTGCAGTTCATGCGCCATGCGGTGCGAGCACACGGCTGTAGTGCCAGAAGGTCCATACAAGGGCACAATGACGCGTATGGAGTACGAGACGCTGTGGGCGCTTGGACCCTACTGCGGTATCAGCGACTTGACCGCGGTCATAAAGGCGATGGAGCTTTGCAACTATTACGGCATGGACGCCATCGGCGCAGGCGTCATCGTCGCGTTTGCCATGGACTGCTACGAACGCGGCATCCTTTCCAAGGAAGACCTAGGCGGCGTTGAAGCAAACTTCGGAAACACAGAGGCCTTGGTTCAGCTTATCGAGAAGATGGGTAAACGCGAGGGAATAGGCGATATTCTCGCGGACGGCGTACGCGCTGCAAGCCAGAAGATAGGCAAAGGCTCAGAGAAGCTGGCACAGCATATTAAAGGCTTAGAAGTGACGGGCTACGACCTGAGAAGCCTGAAGACGGCGGCGCTTGGCTTCGCAGTTTCCTTCCGAGGCGCTGACCATAACAGGCACGGTGCATACGCTTTCGACGTTAAGGGCAAAGTTGACAGGTTGAAGGCGGAAAAAGGCCGCGGCAAACTCGTCAAGGACATGGAAGACATGTACACGCTTATCGACTCGTTCATTGTCTGCAAGTTTTCAAGAGGTACATACTACAAGGAGCTTTCAGACATGACGCGGCTCTACAACGCTGTCACAGGAATCGACATGCAGCCTGAAGAGCTTAGGCAGTCGGGCGAAAGAATCAACGTACTTGCGCGGCTGATAAACATTCGTGAAGGCTTCACGCGAAAAGACGACCACCTGCCATGGAAAGTCATGAACGAACCGATTCCGGACGAAGGACCATCAAAAGGCGCAATCGTCACGCAGGAAGAGCTTGACCTGCTGCTGGACGATTACTACACAGTACGCGGATACACGCTTGAAGGAGTGCCCACAATCGCGAAGCTTAAGGAGATTAAAATGGACGATCTAATCGACATCGTTGCAGACAAGCAGGAGGCATAACACGATGGTGAAAATACATGAAAGAGAATTTGTAACTGCAGACCCAGACAAATGCGTAGGCTGCCAAGTCTGCGAGTACGTATGTTCATGGACAAAGGAGAAAGCATTCAACCCGCTGAAGTCACGTATACGCGTGGTACGTCAAAATCAGATAATAAACATGGCGATCACCTGCAGACGATGCGAAGACCCGCCGTGCGTGGCTGCATGCCCAAGAGACGCGTTAACGCAGTCCGAAGAAGACGGCAGCATAATCATCGACATAGATAAATGCAACGGCTGCGGCTGGTGTATCGAAGCCTGCGACTTCGGCGCAATCATGCTGCATCCAGACAGCAAAGTAGTATTCGTATGCGACCTCTGCAAGAAAGAAGGCGAACCGCAATGCGTCAAATGGTGCCCTGAAGAAGCATTAAGCGTTGTCACAAGCGACGTGCTCGCGCAGAAAGCCCGAATCGACGCTGTGAAGAAACTCTTAAAAGAAGCCAGGTAGGCATAACCGCGTAGAAGGGTTAAATCCGTCTTTCTCTTACTATTTTTCTGTATTTAAACTACTTTTCCAAACGTTTTTCTCTTATTCATCGGATAAACCTAAGCGGCTAACACCATTTAGGTTTTTATTTACGTGTTGCCTAGAAGTTTTTGTTTTTGGGAAGAAATCAAGATATACTGGTTTCGCGATTGCTATTCCCGCAGGCGTCGGTGTGTTAGGTTGAGGGTTACGGTTGACTATTTAGGTCATGTGAAGCGTCTCATAGGTGTGGATCAGGGTGAAGAAGTGCAGCTTATGGAGAACGCTGAAGTGCGCGACTTGCTTCTGTATCTCGCTGAGAAGCATGGTGAAGCTTTCAAGAAAGCCATTTACGACGTGTCGGGCGGAGACTTGAAGGCGAACTTTATAATGACGGTTAACGGTTTGCTATTGAACCAGCTTGAAGGTGTCAAGACGCGGTTGCGTGACGGCGACCACGTGGTAGTTATGCCAATAGTCAGCGGCGGGTGAACTTTGGAAAACCCATTTTAGGCGCATTATGCTTTGGTTTCTTCATGAAACATGTAGACAGGACTGAAGCACTGCGCCGGCTTGTCCGTGAGGCCGGCGCGTCCAAGGCTTTCCTCATCTTCAATCAGGCTAACCTTTTTTACTTCACGGGCTTTCAAGGTGCGTCTGCGCTTTACCTTCCACTGGAAGGCCAAGGAACAATGTTCGTTTACAGCGTAAACTATGCTCAGGCAGAGGCTGAATGCCGCGAAGTCAATGTTCAACTTGTTAAGCCTGAAGAAGATGTTATTGCAAAGGTGGCTGCGTGCATTTTACGTGACGGTGTTGGATGCGTTCTTGCAGATGCTTTGTCCTTCGACGGTTGGCGAAAGCTTATGGACGCCTTAGGCGGCAAAGTTATGGTTGAAGTTGATGCTCAGGCTGTGGGCAGGCTTAGGCAGGTTAAGGACGAGGATGAGTTGATGCTTATGCGAAAGGCGTGTGAGTTGACGAGTTTGGGGATGAAGGTTGCCTATGAAACGCTTCAGCCGGGGATCCGAGAGTATGAGCTTGCGGCTGAAGTGGAGTACGCCATGCGGAAGCACGGCTCAGGCGGAACTGCCTTCGAGTCGATTGTGGCTTCAGGGCTCTCTTCAGCGTATCCGCATGGAGGTTGCACAGATCGGTGCATCCGCAGCGGCGAGCTCGTCGTTGTCGATGTGGGTGCGGTTTATGGACATTACTGTGCGGACATGACGCGTACGTTTGTGGCTGGTAAACCTGTAGCGAAACAGGAAAGGCTGTATGCGATGGTGAAAGCCGCGCAGGACGCGGCTTTATCAGTCATCCGGCCAGGTGTGGCTGCGCGCGACGTGGATGTGGCGGCGCGTAGGGTGCTTGTTGAAGCTGGTTATGGCGAAAACTTTGTGCATGCGCTTGGGCACGGTGTGGGCATAGAGGTTCATGAACCGCCTGCGCTGAGCCAAACAAGCCGTGACGTGCTTCGCGCTGGCAATGTGGTCACGGTTGAGCCAGGCGTCTACCTTGTCGGCTACGGCGGCGTACGCATTGAGGATACAGTGCTCATCCGTGCGGAAGGTGTTGAAAAGCTTACGCGGGCTGGCTACGGCTTGCGTGGCGAGCAAAGTTAAATAGGCACGGCATCGCCAGTCTATGTTGTGGAGGAAGTGTTTTTGGAGCATAAAGCTGTAATCGTAATCGACATGTTGAACGACTTCGTGTCGGGAAAGCTTGAAGCGAAAAGGGCGAGACGTATAATTCCGAACATTCAGAGGTTGCTGGCTGCTGCGCGTGAGAGTGGTGTACCCGTTGTTTACAGCAACGACGCGCATTATCCGCAGGACGTCGAAGTTACTCGAAAGTGGGGTGCGCATGCGATTAAAGGCACGAAGGGCGCCGAAGTGATTCCTGAGCTTGCGCCTTCAAGCAGGGACTATGTTGTTGAGAAACGGACTTACAGCGGCTTCTTCGAAACAGGCTTGGACTCGTTGCTCAGAAGCCTCTATGACGGTGAAGGCGTCAAAACCGTGATTTTATGTGGGCTTCACACGAACATGTGTGTGAGGCACACGGCGGCTGATGCTTTCTTCAGAGGCTACAATATAATTGTCGCTGAAGACGGGGTGGAAGCTTTCACGGAAGAAGACCATGTGCAGGGCTTAAAGTATCTTGAGTACGTGTACAACGCAAAAATCATGAAGGTTGACGACATCGTGAAAGCTCTTTGTTAACGCTGAAGTGGGGCTTCAGCCAAACTGCAGTGAGGCTGAGGAGGTTTCGCCGTGGACGAGGCGGGTAAACTGCGACACAGCGTTGCTTTTTGGCGTGGAAAGCTGGGAAAACGTAATAATCTTGTAGGCGCAATTTATTCTAAAGGGCACATGTTGCCAAGTTAAGGTGCCAAAAACTTTCTCTTGTGGTGCGTAGAATCCAAGCTGAAGCTTCGCGGAGATTTAGGCGAAGAAAAGCCATACGGTACGTTCGATGGACGGTTAAGGCTGCCTTCGTCGCGCTTTTCATGCTTCCAGTGGCTTATTTGCTGAACGCGCCGTCGCAGCCTGTTTACAGCTTGATCGTAGGCGGCTTCAGCCAGCCGCTTGGCTGGATTCCGATGGGTCAGTCGGTCTGTGTTATGTGGACAGTAGCCTACGGCTACATCGGCAGCCCGTTTGCGTGGCTTATGTGTCCCGTCGGCGGTTTTCAGACGTTGCTTACGCGGCAGGTGGACGCGTTGCATTTTTGGCCTACGGTTTTAGCCTTGCTTCTTTTTCTTTTGCCCGTGTTTGTTTTGGGCAACGTGTTCTGCGGTTGGGTGTGCCCGCTGGGTTCGGTTATTGACGCGTTTGACAAGGCAGTTGAGGTTTTCATGCCTAACCTTGACAGGCGGCGGGAAGCTCGTAAGCAGCGTGGTAAGACGAGTGGTGTACAGCAGAAAACCGTTGGACGCGTTGGCGCAGTGAACCGTGGGTTTGCAGTTTGTGTTTCATGCCCCTTCGGGCGTCTGCTGCAGTGGGCTAACACGAACGTGGCGACCAGCGTGTTAGCTACGTCGCTTGTGGGGTCCGCCTTTTTCCGTTTTCCCGTGTTCTGCACGGTTTGTCCCATCGGCATCTCAACACGCGGGATGTTTCACCTTAAGGCGGTTACAAGCATTACTGGAACACGCGTTGCGGAAGCGGCGAAGCCGAAGGCTTCAGGCGTGCCCATGCCTGTCATCCTAGAGTTCCTCGCTGTTCCAGTTTTGGCTGTGCTTTTAAGCTTGAGGGAGAAGCGGTACTGGTGCCGCAAAATCTGTCCTGTTGGTGCAGCCCTTAACCTTGCAGGCTCGGTTAGCCCGTTTATTCGGCCTACGGTTGAAGGTGCCGAATGCGTCATGAAAGGCTGCCCGAAAAGCTGCGAGGACTACAAGTTTGACTTTTGCATGATGTGCCGTGAATGGGACAAGAACCGCTGCGTCACAGCGTGTCCGTTGGGAATCAACCTGCTTGAAAACGAGTCGTTGGTGAAATGCGTAAAATGTTTCGAATGTTACATTCAATGCGAGAGATGTGCAGTTAAAATAAAGCCGTGTGGCATGCCTGACGTGGTTTTGCGTGTCAAACGTTTCTTTTACTCAAGACGACGGAAGCATGCAGCTGCCTAAGCCAGTGTGTGTGAAGGCGCGTTGAACAAGTATGTGTAAGCCTACGCGGCTGGAAAAGTTCGTCGACATGCACGGATTTTTCAGCGTAATGCGAATTTGCGGTTTAGATGCAGCTTTATTGAGCATGGTTTATTACTTGGATGTTTAACTGTTCTTTCCACACGCATGGTGGATTGAGAGTTGAATTTGGAGGAGATGAAGCGTCAGGTTGAGGCGCTTGTGGTTGCTAAGGGCTTCTACAACAGCCGTGAGGATGTGCCTAAGAAGCTTCTTTTTGCGTTCATCGAGTTGGGGGAGGCGGCGGACGCTTGGAAGAAAGGCTTAGGTGAAGAAGCGATTGCGGAGGAGCTTGTTGACGTGATCTTCTACGTGCTGGATGCGAGTCGGCTTGCGTGTCCGTCGGTGGATATGGATGCGATGTTTAAGGTTAAGCTTGAACGGAACATGCAGAGGCCCTACCAGTATGGTGAGGGTCACCGTAAGGCTGGCGAGTAGGCGCTTTGTTTCGGCGTTTCATCCTTGCATGTGGGCGCCGCGCGTAGTTGCGGTTTGGCTGGCTTATGGTTTTCGTTTCGTGTTTGGCAGGCTATGCGTGTGTGGTTGCGAGTGGCTTGTTGCAACAGAAATATGACTTGATTCGTAATATAGGTTAAATCTTTTAAGGTGATTAGGCTATATCAGAATGAAAAAATAGCATGAGTTGATGTTTGTATGTCGAGTGGTGGAGACGAGGAGAAGGTGAAGCGGATTCTCACTGACCCACGGCTTTCCGCGATCAAGGCGATGCTTGAGAAGGACCATGCGATCGACTGTATCCTTCTGCTTCACTTGGATAGGGGGAAGTGGAAGGAGGCGAAGGACTTTATGCGCGAGAATAAGTTGACGCTGAGCGACGGCACTTTCAGGGCGCGCATGATTGAGATTGAGCAGCTTGGGCTTGCGAAGAGCGAGCGGATCGACCCGTTGAAGAAGTATTACATGAAGACTGAGCTGGGTGAGAAAGTCGCGAAGCTTCTGCTCGAGTTTTTCAGCGAGCTTGAGGCTTAGGAATACTGTAGGCGCGCGCATGCGCGACTGTTGAACACTTTCCTTTTTTTAAGTTATTTTTATGGCTACGTGGTTTGTGTGTGGGTTATGGTTGTAGTTTTGTTGTACAAATCAGCAATATAGTGTATTAAGTCGTAAGATTTAAAGCCATCGCCGTGCTAAAACACATACAAAAACAGAAACAAGGAGGGAAAAAACAAAAATGAAAAACTTCCGACACAGCAAAAAAGCCCTCAGCCCCGTCGTCGCCTCAATCATCCTAATCGCCGTAACCGTCGCAGTCAGCATCGCTGTCGCCGTCTGGATGGGCGCACTCACAACAGGCTTCATGGCAACAGAACAGTTACAGATAACAAGTGTCACGTTCAATTCGAACAGTACCATCAGCGTATTTGTCAAGAATACTGGCACCACCCCCGTAACTGTCACAGAGGTTCACATAAACAATGGAGATAACGTTCTGACCCAAAGTGCCACTGTGTCCGCTAACACGCAAGCCACGCTAAACGTTACGCAAACATGGACCAATGGGGATAACTACCAGATTAAGCTGTTGACTTCAAAGGGCAATACATTCATGTACACTGCCATAGCGCCGTCGCCTTAAGTCATTCTTTGTTTTCGTGATCGAGGGTGGGGTGAGCGTTTCTGCTCGCAACTTCCCTTTCTATCTTGTTTCCTCTTTGGAGGTGCTTAAAGCGTAATGGTGGTTGAAATAAAGGAGTACGGTTCTGCTGAAGAAATAGCGGAGCGGTTGGACAAGGAGATTTCCGACACGAAGAGCACGCTGGGCGAGTACCTGCGTAAGCTTGACGATATTCGCGCGTTAGCGGAGAAATCCAAGAAGATACGCGACGTTATCATGAAGCTTGCTGGCAAGAAGGTGGCGACGGAGTCGCTGGGCGAAGTTACAGTTGGCAGTTTAAACATTGTGTTGGACGCGAACCCGTTTCATGAGTTAACCGCAATCGAGTCTGTCGTGCGAAGCTACCAGGAGCGCCTGCTGGTCCTGCAGAAGGCGCGTGAAGCGTTGAAGTGGCTTGACCAGCTAGGCGACACCGACGGTCTCAAGTATCTCGTCGTCGAAAACGAAGGCGTACCTGAACGCATACTCTTCAAGCTTTCGTAAGCCGCCCTGCCCCACAGAGAGAAGCGCAGGAGCTGAAAAATGTCGGGCGAAGTAAACGCTGCAGTGCTCTCAAACGTGTTAAACGAGTACGGGAAAGTCTGTCCAGACACATACCACATTTTTCTTTTGTCCGCAAACGACAAGATTCTAGCCTCTGACCAGAACACGACAAGCGAAGACGCTGAACGCGTAGCTCACGAGTTCGCCACGTTGAAAAGGTACGCCCGCTTCATGGGCGAAGTTGAAATGCTCCGCTTGGACGGCGACAAGCGCTGGCTAAGCATCGCTCGCGTCGAAGACTGCTACGTGGCAAACGTGGCCCAGCCTGGCGCAGACGAAAAAACGCTTAACGCCTTGACACGCGTGCTCATTCCCGCCGCGCTTAAGCTTGCCCGCCTCATGGATGCCCAGCTCACTGAAAAAGCTGAGGGTCAAGCACAGAAGCCGCCAAGCGAAGAAGTTGACGAGTCGTCTCAAAAGCAAAGCAAAGAGGTCTCTGACCTTAGCCCTGCACGAGTTGAGCTTCCAGAGTACCAGTTCATGGTTGAACCCGTCCGTGGAATCCGCGGCTTAATCGGGCTTTCAGACACGGTTTACGTGGACAGCGCCACCGTCACGCGGTGGAACAGCCTCTACGCTGAAAAGAAAGCCGCCTGGGTAATCGTGAAAACACTCAAGGGAAAAGCCGTCCGCTGCAGATACAAGCCAATGCGCAACCCAGCAGTCGACGGCAAAGGCCTAATCAATATTCCAGAGAAAATTCTCACAGTGCTAGACGCAAAGAAAGGCGACTTAGTCACAGTCAAACCCGTAATAGAATAACCGAGGCGCGCCACGTCATGGTTAAAAAGAAACGCGAACAAACAGGCAACAGCGCCATAATGCTTCAAGACGAGCCCACCGTGCACGCGAAGCCAAGCGAAGCTTTACAGCGCGCACTGGAAGACATAAGCAGCCGCCCCGACGTGGCTGGCTACATCCTCAGAACCGGCGCCACAGCAACGGTCAAGCTGAAAACCCAAGCAAACCTGACAGACTACGCGCTTCTATCCAGCGAAATGCAAGACTTCGCCGAGAAAAACGCTGAGAAACTCGCGCTTGGAAAAGCCACAAGCCTCCTTGTCGAAACCGAAAACGCCAAGGCACTGTTGCTCCTCAACGACGCAGGCAGCATAAGCATCTTCATGGCCAAAACCACTGACCACACTGAAATTCTCCCAGCATTAACCACGTAAAAAGTGAACTATAAAAAACCGTCCGCCCCGAGTTCACAGCTTAACCTGCGCCAAATTCAAACATGCGCTGCAGCAGGCTGCGTCCGCATCAGAAACTCCCGCGCTTCCATCTTAATCCTTAACTTTTTATTTCTAACCTCAACAAAGTTAAACCTCGACAGGAACGCGGCTACTTCATTAAACTCTTTTTTGTTCAACTTGAAAACCTGCATCAACTCGCTTTCACCGTGCCATTCGCCGTCGCTCAAGAACAGCAGTAGCTGAAACAGCTTCCCAGACATCGCCAATACCTTGAAAATACTGATGCCGCTGCAACCGTTAAAAGCCTTATGAGCCTCAGCTCCAGAAGAAACCTATAGAACATTTCACCGAAAGTTCCGCCAGCGCAAACCACAAGACAAGCATGCAGCGCCCCACAAAACACAAGCCCCATGTAACCGCCTATATGTACCGGGGTACATGTGAAAATGTTGCTTGCCAACTTTTCTTCGTTGATCTCTGAATTTTTCTTTCCCGAAAACTTCCGGCACTACGTGAAGTTGCCCTTCTGTGAACGAAGTTTCGTTTAAAGCTTTAACTTTCAGATGAGTGTTCAGAACTGTTGAAGGTACGAAAAGTTCTATATACGACTTCAAAGTTCTTCGGGCAGTCAAGCATACGGCTACTTTGGATACGGAGGCAAACGCCACATTGGTACGATATGGGCAATGTAGGCTTAGACGTGAATTCTCAAAGCATTGCACAGCAGCGTACACAGTTAAGCCCACACTGGACGCGCAGGCAGCCCGGTGGTTGATGCCCTCTGCTGCGGCTTCAGGTTCTGCACGCGCAGGCACGAAATTGACGGTTTCAGTTATTATTCCATGCAAGAATGAGCCGTACCTCGCTCGTCTAATACGTTCTGTTAATGCTTCCTTAACTTTTCCACATGAAGTTCTGGTTCAAACAGAGCCAGGATTGGCTTCCGCCGTGCTTTCAGGCGTGAAGCGGTCTTCAGGAAAGGTCATAGCTGTCCTCGACGGCGACGGGTCGCATAACCCAGCCAGCCTGCCAAGCATGATACGCCTTTTAAGCGAGTACTCCATCGTTGTCGGTTCACGCTACGTTGCAGGCGGCGCCACCGAAGATTATCCAGTAAGACAGTTTCTAAGCCGACTGTTCTGCATGTTCGCGCGTGCACTGCTCAAACTTAACGTTAAGGACGCGATGAGCGGCTTCATAGTCGCCAAACGCGAAGTCTTCGAGTCGGTGCAGCTGAACCCCTTAGGCTACAAGTACGCCCTCGAACTTCTCGTCAAGTCAGCAGGCAAATTCAGAGTAGCCGAATACCCGATTGTTTTTGAAAAGAGGAAAATGGGTGTTTCAAAGACAGGCGTCACAACCGCAATGACGACGGTAGCCCTGATCGGGCGCCTTTGGCTCTGGCGCGCGGTTCATGGTAGCCCGCGTCCAAGCGTGCGGCATAACGCTTAAGACGCAACGTGGTAAAGGTCGGTTTCGTTTTCGAGTTAAAGCGTTGGATTAACCATCCAAACATTTATATCAGCACACACCCAAACAACCGATCAAACCACTGAAGCCGCTGCGTACCCGCCGTTGTCGACGGCTAAAACGCGTGCGCAACGCGCCTCAACGGAGGAAACGGTTCCTGCAAGTGTTCATGATTATCGGCGACGGAATGGCCGACCGCCCCCTAAAACAGTTAGGCTACAGAACGCCTCTTGAAGCAGCAAAACCCGCAAGCATGGACAAGCTTGCCTCCATGGGCATGTCAGGTTTACTCGACCCTGTAGCCGTCGGCGTCGCCCCTGGAACCGAAACAGCATGCCTGACGCTGCTAGGTTACGACGCGAAGTCCATCCTCGGCCGAGGGCCATTCGAGGCAGCAGGCTGCGGCATCAAGCTCAAGCAGGACGACGTGGCTTTCAGGTGCAACCTTGCCACAGTCAACGAAGACCTCAAGATGATGGATGAACGTGCTGGACGAATCGGACAAGAAACGCAGGCGCTTGCTGAAGCAGTGAAAACATTCACGCCCAAGAAAGCTTCCAACGTACACGTCATTTACGAGCAGTCTTCAGGCTTTAAAGGTGCGCTTGTGCTACGCGGACAAGGGTTATCCCCGCACGTGTCCGCCGCTTTGCCCAAGAAGGGCGAAAGCCTCCTTCCAGTCAAGCCTCTGGACGCTTCACCAGAGGCCGCACGGACCGCCGAAGTGCTGAACGAGTTCGTCCAAGAATCGCACAGGCTGCTGCGTGAACATCCAGTCAACGTTAAACGCATGGCTGAAGGGAGGCTTCCAGCAAACATCATCGTCCCATGGGGCGGCGCAAAAACGCCGCAGCTTAAACCTTTCACGGAGAAATACAAGCTGCGCGCCGCGTGCGTGGCAGGCGTAAGCCTAGTGAAAGGAATCGCCAACCTTTCGGGTATGTCTGTTCTGAACGTGAAGGGCGCCACAGGAGGCTTAGACACGGACACACTTGCCAAAGCCGAAGCCGCCCTAAACGCTGCTAAGACGCATGACTTCGTCCTCGTTCACGTTGAAGGACCAGACGAAGCCAGCCACGACGGTGACGTTCGAGGAAAAATCGCCATTATTAAGAAGGTCGACGCCATGGTTGGCGTCATCATGAAAAACGTGGACTTGGATGATACAGTGCTGGTCCTGCTCGCTGACCATGCCACCTCGTGCATGCTTAGGCAGCACACGGGCGACCCTGTGCCCATCGCCGTAGCAAGCAATGCGCTCGTGAAAGACGGGATTACACGGTACAGCGAAAGCGCAGCGTGCCACGGCGGCTTCTCACGCCTGCTAGGAAGCCATATTATGCCTATCATACTAAACTTGATAGGGAAGCCTGAAAGAACTGGATCGTGAGCAAAGAATGAAACCCTTGAAGACCTTGATCAGAAAGAACCTTTTGGAAATCGAGCCATGCGTCCACGGCGGCGACGTCTGGACTCCTGCCCGCCGCAGAGGACTACGCCCCGAAGAAATCGTCGACTACAGTTCAAGCATCAATCCCTTAGGCGCCTCGCTGACAGCCATTGAAGCTGCAGCAGCCAGCCTTACGCAGACAGCAGTATATCCCGACTCGAACTCCACCATGCTCCGCGAGGCTATCGCAAATCACTTCGGCGGCATAAACGCTGAAAACATCATCATAGGCAACGGCTCGACAGAGCTGATTTACCTTTTCACCGAAGCCTTCATCCAAGACGGCGACTTGGCGCTGATTCCACAGCCAACCTTCGGCGAGTACGCCGTCGCCGTCAAGAAAGCAGGGGGCAGAGTCAAGCCTTTCACTTTGCCCTCAAACTTCAAAGTTGAACCAGACGTGTTAATACATGAAATGGCGGGAGCCAAAATCCTTTTCCTGTGCAACCCGAACAACCCCACAAGCATACTGATGTCCCAGAACGAGGTGACCGCAGTAATTGAACAGGCACTTGACAGAGACGTGTTAATCTTCATAGACGAGGACTACATCGAATTCGTCGCTGACGAAGCCTCAGCCTCATTCGTGAACAAAGCTGACAAATACGCGAACCTGTTTGTCTTGCGGTCCTTCACGAAATTCCACGGATTAACAGGTTTACGCGTCGGCTACGGCGTCGCCCATGAAGAACTAGTCAGCCTCCTATCCCGCGTCAAGATGCCGTGGAACGTGAACTGCGCTGCCCAAGCTGCGGCGGAAGCCGCGCTGCGCGATGAAGCACATCAAACGCGGACACGTATGCTCATGAGAGATGAAAGAGCTTTTCTCGCGCGGGCGCTTTCAAAAATCCCTGGCTTTAAGGTTTACCCTGCTGACGCAAACTTCTTCCTGATAAACGTGGCTGAGACAGGATACTCCGCGCCTGAACTGAAAGAACGTATGCTCGACTATGGCATACTCATACGCGACTGCAGCTCAATCAACGGTTTAAACGCGGAGTACATCCGCGTCGCCGTCCGAACACACACGCAGAACATGAAACTCGTGGAAGCCTTCGAAAAAACCGTGCAGCGTAAACGCTGAAAAACCTTTTCACACGTGGACCAGGTTTCGCCTAAAATATGCCCGTGTGAGCCTTCATGTTCCTGTTCGCCTCTGCATTCGCGGAGTCTCTGCTCATACTTTTCTTGTCCTTAGCATTGGACGCTGTGCTCGGTGAACCTCCAGACAAGCTTCATCCAACCGTGTGGATGGGCAAAGTGATCGCCTTCTTGAAACAAAGGCTCACATGTTCAAGCCCGCGTAGGGCAAAGCTTAACGGCGTCCTACTCGCCGTCACGGTCATACTAGTCTTTGCAGTGCCCGCGTACCTTGTGCTTTTCCTCGTCAAGCACTTCGCAGGATGGGTAGCTTACGTGATCCTTTCGGCGTTATGGCTCAAAACGACTTTCGCAGTCAGGTGCATGCGCGACTACACGCGTCCAATTTCCTCTGCCCTGGTATGCGGCAACCAGGACGAGGCAAAGCGAAGACTACGATACATCGTTAGACGGCGCCCTGAAAGCCTGAATGAGAGACAAATTGTTTCTGCAGCTGTTGAATCAATCGCTGAAAGCACCACAGACGGCGTGACCTCGCCGTTGTTTTATTACGCTTTGCTCGGTGTCCCAGGCGCAGTAGCCTACAGAGTTGTGAACACGCTTGACTCAATGGTCGGTTACAGGGACGAGGAATATCAGCATATAGGCTTATTCTCGGCGAAGCTGGACACGCTGGCAAACTATGTTCCCGCAAGAGTTACGGCGCTCCTAATGGTTTTGGCGGCGCTGTTCCTCAACGCCGATTCTCGTGCAGCCCTACGCATAATGCGCCGTGACCGAAAGAAGACATCGAGTCCGAACGCGGGGTGGACAATGTCCGCGATGGCTGGCTTGCTATGCGTGAAGCTTGAAAAACCAGGGCATTACTCGCTTGGGGACGACTGCAGCCCCCTTTCACCCATGCACATCCAGAAGGCCCTACACGTGATGTACGTGTCCACGCTGCTTTTCGTGTTGCTGATTGCTGTGCCAATCATGCTTTTCAGCACGTGGCTTGCGTCCTTCACGTAAACGCAGCGTAGCATGTTCTGCCTTCACTGCGTCGTCGGCGAGAAACAGTTATTCCGCGTCGGATATCGTTACGTCTTCGACTTCGTATGCCACTACTGTGGCGTTTTTCATGTTGACAGCGTCTATTTCCTCAATCATTCGGTTAACCATTCTGCCGACTACAAGCACCATTACGTTAAGTCCACGTGAAGCTGCAAGGGCAGCAGCTCGGCTTATGCCGAATTCAAGGTCTGCCTTTAAGCCAAGCTTGTTCAGTACCGCGCGGCCAACGATGCCCATTACGCCGATTCGATCAGGCTTAAATTCCATATATATGCGTTTTACGCGTGCCAAATCCACCGCTCTTGAACCTCCCATGCTTATGCTCGGCAACTTGACGATGAGTATACGCCCATGTTTAAACCTGAGTTTCCCCTTTATGCCTGTTAAGCCTACGTCCTCCCCAGGCTCAGCTTTGTCGGCTACGACTCCGACAGCCTCTGCCCTTGGATCTTCAGGCGCCACGGCGTACAGGATTCCGCCATCCACGGTGAGCCCAACTTCGTCTCCCGCCTTAACTGGAATAGTCGCCAAAGCCGGCAACGCGTGTTCCATTCCGACTTCATCCTTAACTGTGGAGACGTACTTGTCTAAACCACGGATGTCCTCGCGGAGCTTCATCAATGCTTTCGGCGTCAACCTGTAGTCTGCCCTTTCAGACCCTGCTTCCAAAAGTCCCTCCCGCGTAAGCCGCTTGAAGTATTTGGAGACCGCTTGAACAGTGATACCAAGCGACTCGCTTATATCCTTCTGTCTCACATGCGGCTGAGCCTTCAATACTTCAAGGAGGATTTTGAATTTTGTGAATTCACCTTTGTCTTCCAGAATCAGTTTTGAAGCTGGAGCGCGCATGGGTTATCAACCTTTGTTAAACTTTAGTTAAATAAAAATTTATAAGCTTTAGGCTGGATCATCCAAGCCGTGAAGAAACATGCACATTATGGACGGAATACTCACACCCTTCTGGAGCCTCACATGGTTCGCAGTTGCAGCCCTCTTCATCGCGTTAGGTGCATGGCAGATCATCAAGAAACGACGAGAAAACCCCCTGTACATGTCTGTACTCGCATTAATGGGCGCTGCTGTCTTCGTAATCTCTGTGTGGCATATACCTGTACCTGTAACAGGCTCATGCTCACATCCATGCGGCACCACACTCGCAGCCATCACAATCGGGCCCTTCGCCACCGCAGTCATAACCGCAATTGCATTGTTCTTCCAACTGTTCCTCGCGCACGGCGGACTTACAGCGCTTGGCGCAAACACTGTATCGATGGGCATAATCGGCGGTTTCACAGGCTACTTCACGTACATAGTCCTCAGAAAAGCCGGCGCGTCCTTCTGGCTTTCCGCTGGCGTAGGCGGACTGGTCGGCGACTTAGCCACATACGCAACCACAGCCCTTCAGCTTGCACTTTCACTACATCCTGACGCGGTGCTCAGGTACTGGGGAATCTTCGCCGTTGGTTTCATTCCAACACAGGTTCCATTAGCCATCATAGAATTCGGCTTCACAGCCACAGCCGTACAGTACATTTCAAATCACAGACCTGAAATTCTAAAGTGGGTGAAAGGCTGATGGATAGGTTCACAAAGTACGTTCTGGCAGTCATGCTCGTAGCCGTAGCCGCCATTGTCGTAAGCACGTACATCGGCGTTTACGTCTTCGGAGGCAGCATGGAAACCAAGTACATGGCCATAATCGAGGAACAGGCCCAAGAGCTCGGGCTCCCATTCAGCCACGTGGTTGAGCTGGGAGAAACAGGCGAGTACGTGGGCTTCACCCTTGCAGGCGCTATAGGCGGTTTCATAATCGGCTATCTCATTCCCCCGATTTTCGAGCAAAAAACGGAAAAACAAAGGAGGGCAAATTGATGTTCGAGTGGCTCATGGGCGACCCACTAGTTGGACTATTGACCACTGTCGCCTTCTTTGTTTCGCTGCTTGTTGGACGAAGCCTCAGGCTGCGAAGAATGAAACACACGGAAAAAGCGGAGCAATGATGCACACCGACATAGGCATGACGTCGTCGCACAGTTCCCCCGTCCAAAAGCTGGATGCCAGAGTCAAACTGCTGCTGGCTTTCATAACAGTCTTCGCCGTAGTCCTTCTTTCTCACTGGCAAACACCCCTCATCGTGCTGGCTGTGTGCTTCCTAATTCTCTTGGTCTCACATGCGCCTATCAGGCTCTACGTTAAACGTCTTCTCTACCCTATCTACATCATCCTTTTCATCGCTGCAGTTCAACCGTTAACCTACGGGTCAACAGTCATCGCAAAAGTCCCCATGCTTCCGTTGAATATCTACGCAGAAGGAACCGCCTTCGGGCTACTCATATTTACGCGGTGCCTAGCCGCCGTGGCCGTGCTGAACCTACTTATCACTTTGGTCTCGCTTGAAGACCTCATGGACTCAATGGCCTGGTTCCGCGTTCCAGCCGTAATAATCGACACGATGACGCTGATGTACAGGTACATCTCTGTAATCTCAGAAGAAAGCAAGCGAATACACAGAGCCCAAGAATCACGCTGTGGCTACTCTGAAAACGTAGGTTTTTCCAAGAAAATCAGCAATTACGGCACACTGGCTGGGATGCTGCTTACGCGTTCCTTTGATAGAGCAATCAAAGTCGGCGATGCAATGGCTTCACGGGGCTACAGCGGGAAGTCCAGCGTGTTCACATACACGAAAACCTCCCTACCAAGTAAGGATGCCGTAATAGGCATGGCGGCAGCTGCAACAGTTACCCTTTTAGTCTATGCTGACACAATTCTGCTATAACGAAGGCGTCGCTGTTGAAGGCAGTTGAAACAATAAACCTAAGCTACACTTACCCCGATGGGACCCTCGCACTTGACAACGTCAACTTCGCCGCAGACAAAGGCGAAAACGTCGCAATACTGGGACCTAACGGCGCAGGCAAATCCACACTGCTCCACCACTTCAACGGACTAGCCCTTCCCACAAGCGGCAAAGTATATATTTTCGGGATGGAAGTGGCGAAAGCCAACTTGGACACAATACGCCAAAAAGTCGGGCTAGTCTTTCAAGACCCAGACGACCAGCTGTTCGCACGCACCGTATGCCAGGACATAGCCTTCGGACCAACAAACATCGGGTTACCGCCAAATGAAGTGACTTCACGCGTTAAATGGGCGATCGAGATAACCGAACTAAGCGGGCTTGAGGAAAAACCCCCACAAAACCTGAGCCAAGGACAGAAAAAACGAGCTGCCATAGCCGGCGTCCTCGCCATGAAACCTGAAATAATCGTGCTAGACGAGCCCATGGCAAACCTTGACCCTCGAACTGCAAGTAGAATTCTACGGCTTCTACTACAACTCAACCGCGACTACGGCTTAACCGTGATCATCGCAACCCACGACGTGGACCTTGTCCCGCTCTTCGCCGACAAAGTCTACATCCTGCACCGAGGCCGCGTCTTCACAGAAGGACGATTAGACGAGGTTTTCATGAAAACCGAAACACTGCGAAGCATCGACCTGCGACTGCCTCGAATAACCCACCTCTTTGAAATCTTGAAAAGACGTGATCACCTACCGATAAACAACCCCTACCCATTGACGATCGGCGACGCCAGAAGGGAACTCATAGAACTTCTCGAATCCGAAAAGAATTCGCGAAAGACCCGCGACAAAGAGCGGTCAGCATAAGCTATTCATGCAGTTGCCTTGACTGTTCAGGTTTTTCTGCACCTGTTCGGCACGTTTAGAGAAGTCTATGCTGAAAAGTGGCTATGAACATGAGGCTGTTTCATGTGTGGTAATTTTGGCCTGTTTCGTCGCGTCAGAATGCGGCCGGAATTCAACCTTAAGTTAATTTTAATTGAGCGAAAATTTATAAACTTGGATGGTTAATCCAAGCTGAAAGGCAGTGAGCACATGCGCTGGCGAACTAAAACCGTTTACCCCTTCACCGCAATCGTCGGACAAGAAAAAATGAAGATGGCGCTCATTCTGAACGTTATCAACCCGAAAATCGGCGGCGTGCTTCTACGCGGCGAAAAAGGAACAGGCAAATCCCTAGCTGTGCGCGCCCTCGCTCAGCTCCTCCCTGAAGTTGAAGTTGTCGCCGACTGTCCATTTCACTGCGACCCAGCACGCCCAAAAGACCTATGCGATGCATGCACCGCAAAGTTAGCTAACTCTCAAAAGCTTGAAGTAGCGAGAAGACCTGTAAGCGTCGTTGAGTTACCAGTAGGCGCAACCGAAGACCGCCTCGTCGGGACATTGGATATTGAAAAGGCAATAAAAACAGGTGAGAAACACTTCGAGCCAGGCATACTTGCCGAAGCAAACCGCAACATTCTCTACATCGACGAGGTAAACCTGCTTGACGATCACCTTGTGGATGTTCTTCTAGACGTGGCCGCGATGGGCGTCAACTATGTTGAACGCGAAGGCATCTCATTCAGTCATCCCTCCCAGTTTGTTCTGGTTGGAACGATGAATCCCGAGGAAGGCGAACTGCGCCCTCAACTTTTGGACCGTTTTGCACTTTCAGTTGAAGTGAAAGGCATTCCACAGCATGAAGCACGCGCTGAAATAGTTAGGAGACGAATCGCTTTTGAGTCAGACCCTCCTTCCTTCATGAATGCTTATCAAGAAGCGCAGGAGCAGCTTCGGAGACGAATAATGGCTGCCAGCGAACTCCTGCCACATGTAGTCCTAAGCAATGACATGCTTGACTTGATTACGCAGATATGCACCGACTTTGGCGTTGACGGTCACCGTGCTGACATAACAATTCATAAAACCGCCTGCACCATCGCGGCTTTTAAAGGGCGAACTCGCATCATGGAAGAAGACGTGATAGAAGCCGCGGAACTAGCGCTCCCACACAGACGTAGGCGTCAACCATTCGATGAGCCGAAACCCGCGGACCAGCAAATTCAGGACAGCCTACAACGCTGGCGGCAAAAAAAGGAAACACCTCCTCCTCAAAACGCAGACGACAAAGATAATTCGTCAAACAAGCCAAAAGAGCCGGAAAAACCTGTTGAAGAGCGATGTTTTGAGCCCGACCCGCCATATCCTGTTAAACCTCTTACCCCATCCTTTCTAGACGACATCCCACGCAGCGGGTCAGGTCGCAGGTCAAAAAGCATCAGCAACTCCAAAAACGGACGCTACATAGATGCACGGATCCCTCGTGAAAAAGTAACAGACCTAGCGTTTGACGCTACAATCAGGGCTGCAGCGCCTCATCAGCTTCGACGAAGAATTCAACAAGACACAGCAAACGCGTTGTTAATAGAAAAGTATGATTTCAGGGAAAAAATCCGCGAAAAAAAGCTCGGCAACCTAGTATTGTTCGTTGTAGACGCCAGCGGCTCGATGGCTGCTGAGGAGCGCATGCATGCCACCAAAGGCGCCATCTTGAGCCTATTAGTCGATGCTTACCAGCGAAGAGACCGTGTAGGCATGGTTGTTTTTAGGCGAAACAAAGCCGAGGTTGTGGTACCGCCGACAAACAGTGTAGAACTGGCGCAAAAATGCTTGACAAGTCTTCCAACGGGCGGGCGTACGCCGCTGGCGCACGGATTGAAACTCAGCTTAGAACTTATAAGAGAACAGACATGCACGGATAAAAATACAGTGCCGCTATTCGTACTCGTTTCCGACGGAAGGGCAAATGTTCCCCTAAATGGCGGCGACCCTGTTGAAGACGCGAAGTTAATGGCACGCAAAATACGCGAAGCAGGCATACGGTCAGTAGTCATCGATACTGAACGCGGTTTCATCACCTTGAGAATTGCCAAACAAGTTTGTACAGCAATGGGTGGAAAATACATACGGCTAGAAGAATTACGCGCCGCGACCATAGCATCCATTGTTCGCAACAACTTGATCCAGACTCAGGAGTCACCATTAAACACAAAAGTGAGATGGAGGTGAAAAGCCACGCTTGAAAGAAGAGTTCTCGCCGCAATAGCAATTCTAACAGTTATGGCTGTAGCTGCCTTCGGTGCCTACACGATCAGCAACCGAACGCAGACACAACTTCAAGCCTCAAGCACACCGGCAGCTACTCCAACAGCAACGCCTACCCCAACCTCGACGTCGCCGTCTGCGCCGTCAACTTCGCCTTACTCAACACAGCAACCGTCTGAAACAACAACGCCGACGTATCCACCGACGCCCACTTCGACAGCGACGCCTAGCCCAACAGCAACGCCGCCGACAAACATCACGTTGGTCGACGCTACAGGCGCTACTGTGACAGTTTCGTTGCCAGTAAACAGGGTTGTCAGCCTCAACTCGGGATTTACAGAGCTTATCTGTGCATTGGGCGCGGCAGACAAACTTGTCGGACGAGACGAGCTATCAAAATACCCCGACTACGTCGCAAATGTTTCGGTCGTCGCGCAAAACTCTTATCAGCCAAACATCGAGGCGCTACTCCAGGCACAGCCAGACCTCGTCGTCGCCGACACGATGCTCGCGTACAACCAAGACGCGCTTGGCAAGATCAAGAATGCCGGCATACCCGTGATCATCGAAAACCCTTCAAACTCTACAAGGCTAGACACGATGATACAAAACTTAGGGCTTGCTTTAGGCAAAAGCGAACGAGCAAACGAGCTTCTAAACTACATACATTACTACCTGAACCTCGTGTATAATCGCGTTGGAAACCTAACATCCTCAAAGCCGCTTGTGTACATTGAATGGTATACTGCCTGGCGTAGTTTTGGGCCAGGAAGTGCTGGCAACCAGTTAATCGTTGAAGCTGGAGGAACAAACATTGCAGCCAATGTTTCAACCGCATACCCGACACTCAGCGCCGAATACGTTGCAGAAAAAAACCCAGACGTAATAATACGAATGATTTCAGGAAATCTTGTCGGCAACTTAACAGGCTACCAAGCTACATGGCAGGAGATAATCACACGACCAGGACTGAAAGATGTAACAGCTGTAAAAACAGGACACGTGTATATATATGACCCCATAATCACGCAGGGAATCCGATATCCAATAGGGCTACTTTACTTCGCGAAGTGGCTACATCCTGAAACCTTCGCCGACATTAATCCAGCTGCAATTCATGACGATTTCACACGGAAGTTTTACGGCGTCAGCATACAAGGAGTTTACGTGTTCCCATGAGCCAAATTTCAGAGCTAAAGAAACTCTACAGCAAAGGAAAAGCGCGGAAGCTGATCACTCTTTTTTCCTTTTTTATCGCGTTAGTAGTAGCCGCCGTTGCATCTGTAAGCGTAGGCGCTGGTTCCCCACGCTTAGCAGAAGCTATTCACGTCATAATGGCTAAACTGTTTCCTTTCCTTAATCTCGCTCCTGCCTCACGGCTGACCCAGATAATAATACTGGATTTGAGGCTGCCAAGAGTAATTCTTGCCGTAATCGCAGGAGCCGCACTTGCGGCTTCAGGCACGCTGATGCAGGCCGCGTTAAGAAACCCGCTGGTTTCCCCATACATTCTAGGCGTATCATCCGCGGCGGGCTTCGGCGCAGCATTGTTCATCGTTTTAGGCATAAGTACAGTCATGTTCTTCAAAAGCTACTTTATAGTGGCTAACGCCTTCATATTCAGCGTGGTGGCGATGCTTATTGTGTACGGTATTGCCCGTATCCGAGGAATAACTGCTGAATCAATAATCCTCGCCGGCGTCGCAGTTGGCTACCTATTCTCCGCTTTGCTGTCGCTAATTCAGTTCATTGCTCCCGCATCTGACGCCGTAAGGGCCGTGGTCTTTTGGCTCTTAGGCGGGCTTTCAACGGCAAACTGGTCGAACCTAACAATTATACTTCCCATGGCCTTCGCCGCCATAGCGTTGATGATGCTCTATTCATGGGACCTGAACGTTCTATCCCTCGGCGAGGAAGCAGCCACAAGCTTAGGCGTAAACCCACGAAGCATTCTTATAGCAAGCATAGTACTGAGCGCATGGGCTACAGCCAGCATAATCTCTTTCACGGGAGTAATAGGCTTTGTAGACTTGATCTCGCCGCATATTGCACGGATCGTGATAGGTAGCGACCACAGGTTTCAACTTCCCTGCAGCGCGTTAATCGGCGCTTTACTGCTTTTGTGCGCAGACACAACTGCAAGGGTGCTTCTTGCACCCGCAGAAATTCCCGTTGGAATAGTGACCTCGCTGATGGGTGTACCATTCTTCCTCTATCTCCTGATGAGCAGGAGGCGACAAATATGGCGTTGAAACTGCAGATCAATAAACTCTCTTTCGTTTATGGAAACTTTAAAGCCCTAAAAGACGTATTGTTTGAAGTTGACAGGTGTGAATTTCTCGGAGTAGTTGGCCCAAACGGGTCTGGCAAAAGTACCCTTCTTAAATGCATCGGCAGAATACTGAAGCCTGAAAAGAACGCTGTTCTAATAGATGATTGTGACGTTACCAAAATCAACTTGAAAAGCCTTGCCAAAGTTATGGGTTACGTTCCACAACGCTCGGAAAGCGTTTTTCCCTTCACAGTTTTTGACATTGTACTGATGGGGCGAAAACCGTACATTCACTGGACTGTAAGCGATGATGACTGCAGAATCGCCATCGAAGCCCTGAAATATCTCGGACTCGAAGATCTTGCAACGCGGCATTTCAACGAGCTTAGCGGTGGAGAACAGCAGAAAGTAATAATTGCCCGCGCTCTGGCGCAACAACCGCGGATACTGCTTTTCGACGAACCCACAACTTACCTCGACATCAGGCATCAACTGGAAATTTTAGACCTGCTCAAGCATTTAACCACAACCAAGCAATGCACCGTCATAGTTGCTATGCATGACTTAAACTTGGCAAGCAGGTACGCTGACAGAATACTCATGCTCAAGAAAGGCAGCATATATGCCTTAGGACCGCCTGAAACGGTGCTGAGTGAAGAGAACATAGCTGATGTCTACGGCATCAAAGTACACGTTACAAGAACAATCTTGGGCGCAATGCAGATAATGCCCGTCGAACCCGTGGGCACACATTACAGGCGCTCTGAGGTGCCGATAAAATCGCCGCCGAAACAGTTAGTAGGACCGTGAGAAAGGTTGATGATTAAAATTGCATTTGCAACAACCATTCCAACCGACACTGTCCCCTTCATTTCCGCAGTTAAATCTGTGAATAAGGCAACGGGAAACCTCGTGAATGCCAAGCTCATGACAGGCGGCGACTTCCGCGAGCTCGTAGGATTCCAAGAATTCATCGAATTTGCAAAGGAGTCAAACATGGTCTTCGTCCACTTAATGGGTGACCTGCCAGGACTCGATAAGCTCATTGCAACACTTAGGTACGCCCATGTTCCGTTCATGGCTGTCTCTTCCGTTTTCGGAAAAAAAGAAGAACTAATGCAGCTTTCCACGGTTAGCCGTGACGATTACATACAGTTCTCACGCTACATCAACTACGGCGGAAAAAAGAACTTTGAAAATCTCCTTCGCTGCCTAATGAATCGATTCGCAGAAGTCCATGTCAAAGTCGCCCCACCTTCACTTCCGCCATGGGAAGGACTGTACCATCCGGACTTCACTTATACGCCTACAATGGAAGAGTACAAGGCGAAAAAAATATCCGCTGGTAAACCATCCATCGGCATACTTTTCCACCAGAACTACTGGCAAGGAGAAAACACAAGCTTCGTCGACGCGTTGATAAGAGAAATCGAACGTCAAGACGCGAACGTTGTACCCCTATTCGTAAGTGGACGAAAGGACACTGAACTTGAAATAAGAGGTCTGGAATGGGCAATCGACGAATATTTCATGGAAAACGGAAAACCCTTCGTTGACGTCATAATAAGCACGCTGTCTTTTTCGCTTTCAACTTCCACGTCGACAACGCAGAACGTTCACGACGTGTTAAGAAGACTCGGAGTCCCAGTCATAAAAGCGATAATGACCTGCAACACGCTTGAAGAGTGGCAGACAAGCATGCAGGGCTTAAACACGTTCGAAATACCATCAGCCATAGCGATGCCCGAGTTTGACGGTTTGCTCATAGCTGTGCCAATCGCTGCCTTGTCCACGGCAAAAACAGATCCGCTCACAGGAAGTAGGATACTGCATTTTGAACCTATAGAGGAAAGAATTGCAAAACTGGTGCGTTTAAGCCTCAAATGGGCAAAACTCCGGCGGATTCCGAACAGACTGAAGAGGGTTGCAATAATTTTCCACAATTACCCGCCCAGAAACGACTTGATAGGCCACGCGTTTGGTTTAGACGCGCCTGAGTCAGTTTGGCGTATCATCCGCGCTATGAACAAATCAGGGTACACGCTCAAGTGGTTGCCCGAAAACGGAAGGGAAATCCTAGATGCCCTATTAAAGGGGTTGACGAACGATCGGCGGTGGGCCAGCTCCGAGGAATTGGCAAAGAAAGCCATTGATTGCGTGTCTATTGAACAGTACATGGAATGGTACAACGAGCTACCGCTCGACGTACGTGTGAAAATGGAGGAACACTGGGGAAAGCCTCCTGGCAAGTTATTCACGTACAAAGACAAACTACTTATCGGCGGCATTATCAACGGTAACCTCTTCATAGGGCTTCAACCTCCCAGAGGCTTCATTGAGGACCCAGCGTCGATCTATCACAGTCCAGACCTTCCAATGCCGCATCACTATTACGCTTATTACCGCTGGGTCCGTGACGTTTTCAAAGCAGATGTTGTGCTGCACATTGGAAAGCACGGAACTCTTGAGTGGCTTCCGGGAAAATCTGTCGGTCTATCCGCTTCATGTCTGCCCGACGCAGTCATCTCAGACATGCCTAACATTTACCCATACATCATAAACAATCCAGGCGAAGGTACACAGCCGAAACGCCGAAGCTATTGCTGCATAATCGACCATATGGTTCCAGCAATGCAGAACGCAGACGCATACGAAGACATCGCGAAGCTTGAAGTGCAATTGAACGAGTACTATCAACAAAAAACTTCAACCCAAGAAAAAAAGTACACTATGCAGAAGCTGATCTGGGAAAAAACCTGCCAAGCCAAATTGAACCAGGACCTGAACGTGACTGAAGAAACAGTTTTCAAAGATTTTGATGCTTTCATCGAGAAACTCCACGGATACATCAACGAGTTAACAGACGCGCAAATCCGCGATGGGCTTCACATACTTGGCGACCAGCCATCGAATTCAAAGTTAACAATGTTTATACATGCGCTAACACGACTGAACAATGGTCCAGTACCTTCACTTCGGCAATCTATTGCCGAAGCAAAAGAACGCGATTACGAAGACTTGGTTGCCAACAGGGGCAGGCTCAACTCAGATGGTAGAACAAACGGAGACATTCTTAAGGAAATAGATAACCTATCGGTTGAACTTATAAAACGCTTCCAAAAAGAAAACTTCAACGTGGAAATGATCGATGACCTAATTCAAGAAGTATTAGGCGTACACAACGTGAAAGTTAAACAGTGCTTAGCGTACATCGCCTGTTTTCTCGTTCCCGCGTTAAATGCAACCGTTGAAGAGATGGCAAATACGCTTTCAGCCTGCGAAGGATGTTATGTTCTTCCGGGTCCATCAGGCTCGCCCACCCGAGGTATGGCTGACATACTGCCCACAGGAAGAAATTTCTACTCTGTCGATCCACGAGCAATTCCGTCAACCGCAGCATGGCGTGTAGGTGTCGCCTTAGGCGATGCGTTACTGGAACGTTACCGCAACGAGGAAGGTAAATACCCAGAAAGCGTAGGCATAATCGTTTGGGCCACGGATACGATGAAGACTAAAGGCGATGACATCGCTGAAATTCTGTATTTGATGGGTGCCAAGCCTATCTGGGAGGAAACGAGTGGTCGCGTGGTCGGTGTTACAGCTATTCCACTTGAAGAGCTAAAACGCCCACGCATCGATGTAACTGTACGCATCAGCGGGCTTTTCCGCGACACTTTCCCAAACGTAGTACACCTAATAGATGATGCAGTGCGGCTTGTGGCTTCGCTGAAAGAGCCCGCAGAAATGAACTATGTTGCTAAGCATGTGGCGTCTGAAGTGCGCGAACGCGTTAGTTCAAGTGCTGACGTTGAACATGCCTTGGAGGAAGCATGCTACAGGGTCTTCGGAGACCGCCCAGGCGCCTACGGTTGCGGCGTAAGCGAAGCAATAGACTCCAAAAACTGGAAGACCCAGGCTGACTTAGCCCATCTATACATAACGTGGGGTGGTTACGCTTATGGAAGAAAAAACTTCGGCGTTCAAGTTCCTGAAGTTTTTAAACGTCGCCTCAGTAAAATAGCAGTCACCGTGAAGAATCAGGATTCACGAGAATATGACATTCTTGACGGTGACGACTGGTATGATGCACATGGCGGAATGATTACGGCGATCAAAACGTACGGTGGAAAACCGCCACGTTCATATTGCGGAGACAGCTCCGACCCAAACCGTGTAAAAGTCCGAAGTACCTACGATGAAACAGCATACATCTTCCGCTCGCGCCTTCTAAACCCCAAGTGGATCAACAGCGTGAAACGTCACGGCTACCAGGGTGCAGGAGACCTTTCACGAACGATCGACTTTGTTTTCGGCTGGGACGCCACAGTGGAGGTTGTCGAGGATTGGATGTATGAAGAACTAGCCAAAAAATATGTCTTAGACCCGGAAATGCAGCAGTGGCTGAAACAGGTTAATCCCTATGCACTGCAGAACATGGTTGAAAGGTTTTTAGAAGCAATCGAACGAAACCTGTGGCAGGCAAGTGAAGAAATGAAAAAAGAACTGGAACGGATATACCTGGACATTGAAGGTCTCTTGGAGGACGTAAGCGGGGAAAAATGAACTGAGGCGCCTGCAAAGATGAAAGAACAGAAGGTTCCTGTCGCAATGGTAGATGCAGAAGCCAAAGTGGTTTACTACGAGTATGACGGGTTTGAAATCAATACGTTGCTTTTAACGTTCAAAGAAAAACGCCGTGCATTATCTACAATAGAGGGATGCAAAAAAATCGAGTATGCAATTAACACGTTTGTTCCATCACCACTTTCGGCGCGGACGATGAAAAACTACGTTGCCTTCCGTAAGCGCTTGCTTCACACACTTGGAATTCCATACGGAGTCGCCGCTGTTTTAAGCACAGGCGTCAGCATGGAAAACCTTGCATTTTCTAAACTTTCCTTCGAAGATTTTGAAGTCTGCTGCCTTGCCACGGCAGGCGCAGCGCATAATGCTCTGCGCATGGGCGTGGACAGTGCTCATTGGGTCGAAAGAAATGGAAACTACATCTATTTTTCTGGAACAATAAATATAATTCTCTTGACAAACGCATGGTTCACTGTTGCCGCGATGGCACGCGCCATAATCAATGTGACGGAAGCGAAGACAGCGGTTTTACAGGACTTCAACGTTAAAAGCTCTATGGCTCCTGAACACCAGGCAACAGGTACAGGCACAGACAATGTTATCATTGTTTCAGGGGTAAACAGTGCTTTACGCGTTAAATGCCTTGGTGGACACACAAAAATGGGCGAGCTCATCGCTGTTTCAACGCGACAAGCTGTCGCTGAAGCCCTAAGGCGGCAGGATGGTTTATGCAGGAATGCGCGGCTGGAGCATTGAAAGGTATGGCGAACCACCAAAAAGTTTACGCGCCTTTATGCTTGCGCTCTGCAAGTCATGTGACGGGATAGAATATGGATGAGATAGTGTCAACACAGAAACTCACTAAAGTCTATGGGCCTATCAAGGCAGTTCAAGATTTAGACCTCAGCGTGTACCGTGGTGAAGTTTTCGGATTCCTTGGTCCTAACGGTGCTGGAAAAACTACAACAATCCGCATTTTGACAACGCTGACCAAACCCACGTCGGGACGTGCGTCAGTAAACGGCTACGACGTCGTCGACGAACCTAGCAAGGTTAAAAACGTAATTGGTGTTGTGCAGCAGCATCTGAGTTTGGACAGAGACCTCACTATCCGAGAAAACATGGAGTTCCGCGCGCGCCTTCACCATCTGAACTCCTCTGAACGCAGACACCGCATCAACGAGCTTCTTGAATATGTCGATTTAACCGAATATGCTGACAGAGTTATCGACAGTCTTTCTGGAGGAATGAAGAAACGCGCCGCCATAGTCAATGCGTTGCTACATAACCCTGCTGTTCTTTTTCTTGATGAGCCTACAGTGGGACTGGATGCGCAGGCAAGACGACGCCTATGGGATCTCATACGCCGACTGAGCAATGATGGCACCACAATATTCCTGACCACACATTATATCGAAGAAGCTGAAACGCTTTGCCAACGTGTAGGCATACTTCACCGTGGTCGATTGATTGCGCTTGGCAAACCGTCAGAACTGCGCCAAGAGCTTGGACAGATAACCGTGGAAACTTTGGTAAACAACAGGGGCACGCGGTATCAATACTTCCGCGACAAAAATGCGGCGACGCAGTACGTTCAAAATCTGCCGCCGGAAGTAAAAACCATCGTCATACGTGAATCGAACTTGGAAGATGTTTTCGTGGAGTTAACAGGACAAAAAGTGGATGGTGAATGAAATAATGGCGCTTTTAAGCGATGTGTACGCTATACTCTGGGTAGACCTTCGTCTCCTTAAGCGGCAATGGCTGAGAACGCTTGCCACAAGCCTAGTAAATCCACTTCTTTACCTTGTAGCCTTCGGTTACGGTCTTGGGAGAGGCATAAGCTTCGAAGGTTACAGCTACCTTGAATTCGTCATGCCTGGCATAATTGCTTTAACCGCGATGACAAGCAGCTACAACGGCGCCAGCTCAAAACTGCACGTTGACCGTCTCTTCTACAAATGCTTCGACGAGTACTTGATGGCGCCCGTTAGCTTCGTATCGATAGTCATCGGTAAAACGTTGGTAGGCGTCATACGCGGGCTTATCAGTACGTTGACGATTCTGGTAGTGGGCTACGCGCTGGCGCCAGAAATGATGGTTAGTCCCCTCTTCCTAACTGCCATGGTGATTTCATGCGCGGTCTTCGCCTGTTTCGGCGTCTTAACTGCTTTGACAGTTAAATCTCACCAAGACATGGGCACGATCAGCACGCTCGTAATTCTTCCAATGACTTTTCTAAGCGGCACCTTCTTCTCGTTGAACAGCTTACCCACATTCGTAAAAACCGTGTTATACGTGCTTCCCTTAACGCATTCAAGCCTATGCCTGCGAGCGTCGGCGTTGGGGCAACCTTTTCCATGGCCATCCTTAGCCGTGCTCACAACCTACGGACTTGCCTTCCTTGTAGCATGCCTAATAGTCCTAAAGAAAACCAGCGTGTGAACTAAGCTGAACAAAAGCCGAATCAAACACGTGTTCGCCGGAGACACGCAGTTGCAGAAAAATTTTGTCTCGCAGCAAACAAGTTAAACATAAAAACGAAGCTTTTCACAAAACACGCAGCAAAATTTCGGCAAGTCTCACCCGTTCAATGCGACCTTACAAGTCTATATGATGCCTTGTCTGTTTGAAGCGCGAGTGTATGCTCTATTTTCCACGTTGGCGGACGCCGCTGAAATGGTACCCTCTAGGCGTCACCATCTTCCCGTCAGCCACGTATGTAGTTGAGTTTCCGATTATCAGCGTTGTTGACATGTCGATGCTATGGCACAACATTTCTTTGAGCGTGGTGATGACAACCTCTTCGTCTATTCTTCGAGCTTTTTTCACTATGCCCACAGGCGTCACCGGGCTACGGTGCTCAAGTAATATTTTGTGGGCTTTAGCAAGCGGTTCCCTGCGTCCACTGCTCTGAGGATTGTACAGGACGATGACGAAGTCTGATTCAGCAGCGGCTTTCAGCCTTCTCTCAACTTTTTCCCAAGATGTAAGTATGTCGCTTAGGCTTACGACGGCAAAGTCGCCTACAAGCGGTGCACCCAAGGCTGCAGCGGCAGCGGTAGCCGCTGTCACACCTGGCACGATTTCGATGGGCACATGCACCCCTGCATGCCAAGCTGACTCTATTACTACACCAGCCATTCCGTAGACGCCTGGGTCGCCGCTGCTGACCACCACAACTTTCTTGTTCTGCAAAGCATTGTCGATCGCTATTCGTGCGCGCTGAACTTCCTGTCCCATGCTTCCAGAAAGTACTTGTGTGTTCTTTTTTATGATGGGTTTTATCGTGTCGATGTAGCTTTTGTATCCGACGATGACTTCCGCTTCCTTTATGGCTCTTTCAGCTTCCGCAGTCATATGTGCGAGTGCGCCTGGCCCGATGCCTACGACGCTTATTCGCCCTCGGCAACGGCCACCGTGACTGAATGCGCTCTCGTCTTTTTCAGGATCAATTTCGCGTTTTTCCCCGCTGCTAGGAGCGCTGCACGTTCGCATACTCCTCCCACTCCTATTCTTCGTTCAACTATTTCCGAGCTATGTGAAAGGTCATCGTACCTTACAGCTCCAAGCTCTTCAGCACTGAAAAACCTGAGCGGTAAACCCAGCTTGCCTGCGGTTTCAAGGATGGCTTCCGCATCTTTTTTAAGGTCAATCGTAGCCAAACAGTTTGCTCTCGTTACAGGAAGTCCAACATGGTGCATCGCATCCTTGACTACTGAAGCCACATGGTTCGCGGCAACATTTTTGCGTGCACCTAAACCTACAGCTATGCATAACGGCTTAAGAAGCGCTGTTGGCTTCGTGAATTTAACGCTGCATTCTTCTTCCTCAATGAAGACTATGCCTGCCTCGTGTTTGCCCACGATTTCCGCTGCAACCTGTAAGCTTTCAGCTTCTTGAAGCTCCATATTCAAGGTTTTCCCAAGTTTAGCCCACGCGCACCCCACTGCAATAATCGCGACTTGTTTTCCATCGACGATGGCAGCGTTGACGTTGACGAGGCTTTCTGGGTTAACTACTCTGCAATGCGAACAGCGCGCAAGTTCTTCAACACTTATTTTTCCAAGGGCTTCCGTCGCGGTTGTGATAACGGGCACCGCGCTGGTTTTCACAGCAATTAGCCGTGCAAGCTGGTTTGCGCCGCCGTAGTGTCCGGAAAGCAGGCTTACCGCAAAACGTCCAGCAACGTCGACGCATACAACTGCGGGGTCGCTGAGTTTGTTTTTCAATAACGGCGCAACTGCCCGCACTACTACTCCGGTAGCCATTACAGCGACTATGGCGCTTACACCGTTGAAGACTTGCGCGATAAGCTTTCTGACAGGTCCATCGAACAGCGTAGCTTCTGGCACGTACGCGTATTTTCTCGGCACGTAAAGGCTGCAGCATAATCCAGCTTCTTCAAGCGCAGCTTTGATTTTCCTTGCAGTTTCAATTCCGCTTCGAGTTACAGTGACGACCGCTATGTCTTTGTAGAACATCAGTTTTTTCCCTTGCGAAAGCCATGCGTAAACGCGGGGTCATAGAGTTTCGAGTACTCGTATGACGTTGGGCTGAACACTTTTCCAACGTAGATCAACGCGGTTTCAGTTATTCCAGCGCCTTTCACTTTGGCTGCAATGTCCGCAAGCGTGCCTCTGACGATTTTCTCGTCAGTCCAAGAGGCCTTGTAGACGACGCAGGCAGGTGTATCTTCTGTGTAGCCGCCTTCGCGTAGCTCGGATATTACAGCTTCGACCTGCTGGACGCCTAGGAAAACCGCCATCGTCGCCTTATGCTTTGCCAGCTCCTTTATGCTTTGATTTTCAGGAACAGGTGTTCGTCCTTCTGGTCTTGTTATGATAACAGTTTGCGAAACGCTAGGCAATGTTAACTCTCGCTTCAGGCTTGCAGCGCCCGCCTGAAGGCAGCTGACGCCTGGAATGATCATGTACGGAATCTTCTCTTTTTCCAAATAGTCAAGTTGTTCCTGAAGCGCTCCGAAGAAGCTTGGGTCTCCGTCATGCACTCGTGCCACAAGTTTGCCCGCTCTCACCGCGTCAGTCATAACCTTGAAAACTTCAGTTCGGTCCATTTTGGCGCTGTCGTAGAACTCAGCTTCAGCCTTCGCATACCGCAGTATTTCAGGGTTTAACAGCGAGCCAGCGTAAACCACGACATCGGCTTTTTCAAGGAATTTCTTGCCCTTAACCGTTATGAGCTCCGGGTCTCCTGGACCTGCGCCTATGAAGACAACCATACTCTTCAAGCTTCGCCGTCCTCCTTTTCAAGCGTAAAAGGGGTTCTCTTGATTATAGCCATTGAAAAGTAATCTTCAGGGATTACCCAGTTTTCCAGTTCACCGAGGGATCCGACACGCACTTCCTCCTCAGGCATACCGCATCTTCTGACGAGGGCAACGGTGGCGTCCTCAGCGAAGCCCGCGTATTCAAGAACGGGCACAAGCTGTTTCAAGCGGTGCGCGCACTTCACGAAGACAAGGTTATCCACGTGCCTAGCTGTTTCCTCTATCAAGCCAAAATCTAAATCTGAAGGAACGATGGCAACCACTTCGTCGTCTTCCGCCACCGGAGTTTTTGCGCTCGCCGCGCACGCCGTCAGCGATGTGACTCCTGGAATTATCTCCAGCTTCAGGCTCGGGTACGCTTCTTTTAGGCTTCTGTAAAGATACACGAAGGTGCTGTAGAACATCGGGTCTCCCAACGTTAGAAAAGCCACAACCTTGCCCTTCAAGGCTTTCTCAGCCACCACGGTAGCGTTCAAACGCCACAGCTTTTTCACGTGCACTTCATTCTTCTTCATGGGGAAAACCAGCTCTACGATTTCCGCCGGCTTCTCGCGTTGTGCAAGAATCGGCTTGACCATTGAAAGGGCAAGGCTGGGTTTTCCAGCAGTTGCCTTTGGAACGCTGATGACATCTGCTGTCTTCAACGTTTTCAAAGCTTTGACCGTGATCAATTCAGGGTCGCCTGGACCCACGCCTATTCCGACAAACTTTCCCTCCAAGCTTCAACCTCTGCCTTCGTTGCTGATATGACTACAACAGGGTTCCGCGCCATCATCATCGTTCCCGAAGTCACAGCTTTCCCTTTAGCCACAGAGACAAGTGTGGCTTCGACGTCCTGCATGCCTAAACGTTGCAGTTCTTCAAGAGCCTTGCATGCGCTTTCCAGCATGATTGCATTAACTACTATGCGACCGCCGACCTTGAGTTTGCGGCATGCAGCTTCCAACGCGCCTTCGGTGGAAGCGCCTCCGCCGACGAGAACAGCATCCACCATCGGGAGACTGAACAGGTCTTCAGGCGCTTTCCCACGCGTGACATGCACATAATCCTGCACCGCGAATTTGACGACGTTTTTCCGCGTTAACTCCACAGCTTTCTCGTCTTCGTCTATGGCGAAAACAGTCCCGGTGGGCGCAACCTGCAACGCTGCTTCCACAGTTAAGCTTCCAGTACCGCATCCCACGTCTAGCACGCGTTGACCTCTGCACAGGTGTGCCTTGCAAATCGTTATCACTCTTACTTCCTCCTTCGTCGGTCCAGGAACAGCCTCATCCTGGTCGAAAAGCGAATCAGGAATGCCTGGCGTATCATGCTTCCACATTTTGGCACCTCAAACTTTTAGGCCATGTTTTCTGTTCAGCCTTTATGAGTATGACCGTGAGCCTTCCTGAATCATGAGCGCGGGCTTCTTCTAGCGTGGTTTCGATTAACCGTTCAGTTTTCAACGTTAAATCCTCGCACAAAACAACCGCCGTGTTTTTGTTAACCCCCTCGCCTGTCAGAAACTTGGCAATTTCCTTCAACGTGAAGGCTTTTGGGTCTGGCAAGAGCATGACTTGTTTTCCCGCCCTCACCGCGGTTAAAAGCTGTTTCTTGCCTGCTTCGGACACGCCGTCGTGGAAGCTTAGGAGCACCGTGTTTTCCCAGCTGACAAGTGCACGCGCTGCACAAGCTTGAATCGCGCTTACGCCTGGAACAACCTTGACTTCGACGTTTCGTTCGCCGACAACTTCCAAAACTGGTCGAAGTAAACCTGCAAATCCCGGGTCGCCCGTAGATACTACAGCCACGGATTTACCCTGCTCAGCCTTCTTCACTGCTTGTTCAAGCGTTTGCTTAAAGTTGTGAGCGGTTAACGGTAAAGCTTCGCCGCGCATGTTGTTTCGAAACAAACGGAGGGCTCTTTCTGAACCGACCACTACGTCGGCTTGACGCACCGCACGCTTGGCTGCCAGCGTCACATATTCTGGTGAACCTGGGCCTGCGCCGACCACGATTATTCTGCCCACAGCTTCATGCTCCTGTAGGCGCCGCCTACGCCTGCGACTTTCCCATCGAACAAAACCATCACAACCGCAACCTTAACACGCCCGCCAGCACGTTCACTAATACGTGCAGCGCACTTCTCAGCGATCGCGTTGAAAGTCTCGCATAGAAGACCTTTCTGGCTAAGCAGCTGTGCAGCCTCTTCCGTTGTGTTTGCTGCGAGAAGAGTCTTCACCGTTTCCACGTCTGCACCAGCGGCAGCCGCGTAAGCCGCGACAACTTCGTTTCGTGCATCAGCAACCTTATGGTGCGTGTTAAAGATTCCTGCAGCCACCTTTACAAGTTTACCAGGATGCCCCACGAGGACGATTTCTTTCGCGCCTTTCTCAACAGCCCTGTCAAGCATGTAGCCTATGAAGTCTCCTGTCTGCACTATGGCGTCGTCTGAAACGTTGAACAGCTTCTTCGCTGTTTTCTCGCCAATGTTGCCTGGCACAAGAAACATTCGACTGTGCCCCTGCGCAATGGCAACGTCGACCTGCGGAATCAACGCGCGTCTGTAAGCTTCAAGCGACAATGGCTTCACGACGCCCGTGGTTCCAAGAATGGAGATTCCGCCAGACACACCCAACTTCGGGTTAAGCGTCTTCCCAGCCAGAGACTCGCCAGCAGGAACGCTTACAGTCACCTCAACACCTTTTCTAGGCGGCAACGCTTCCTCAACTGCGGCTGTAATCATCTGCTTGGGCGCCGGGTTTATCGCAGCTTCCCCAACAGGTACTTGAAGCCCAGCCTTTGTAACTGTACCCACACCTTTTCCGCCTCTGATCAACACGATGCCTGCGTCATCAGTCAACCTGACTGAAACGGTGATTTCAGCGTTGTCTGTGACGTCTGCGTCGTCGCCAGCGTCCTTAACGACCGTAGCTGTGGCTGAGTCTTCAGAAAGCCTGCAAGCCATTTTCACAGGCATCTCAAAACGAATGCCTAACGGTGTAGGCACACCTACATACTTCGGCGGGTCACCGACAAGCGCCATCAACGCGGCTTTCGCCGCAGCTGCCGCGCACAAGCCCGTGGTGACGCCGTACTTCAAGAACCGCTTCATGCCCGTGTCCTTCTGCGCTGTAACCTTAACTGTCCTCCGCCAAAGAGAGTAACGCGTTGAACACGGCAACGGCTACAGGGCTACCTCCGCGTCTCCCACGCGTTATTATGAAAGGCGTCGGCAACTTCGCTATTTCCTCCTTCGAGTCTGCAGCGCCTACGAAGCCTACAGGAGTCGCCACAATCAAAGCAGGCTTGGCTTTTCCATGCTTCACCGCGTGCGCCAACTCGTACGCTCCAGTAGGCGCGTTTCCAACGAGCACTATGGCGCCGTCGATTCCTTCACGAATAGCCACACGCATGGCTGCTGCAGCCCGAGTTATCGACGCGTTCCGTGCCTCCCTCACGGCTCGCTCATCGTCAATATACGTGAGCACGCAACCGCCTAGTTTCTGAACGCGTTGTTCGTTTATTCCTGCCTTCACCATTTTAACGTCGGTTACAACTTTTACTCCCGCTTTAAGCGCAGATACGGCTGCTTCGATGGCGCCGTTGCTTATGACAAGCAAATGCGCAAATCCAGGGTCTGCCGTAGCATGGACGACGCGTGTGATGATCACCGAATGCGCCGCAGGCGCAGACTCTAAAAGGTCGCTGACGGTTTGCTTGACTATCTCCATGCTTTTCTGGAACATCTTTTCAGATGCGGCGTTAACCGTTAACCCGCTTGAATTTTCATGTTCAACCATGCTTTTCCCAAGCGCTTTAAGGGCTTTTTCCTCGATTATGTCCGCTATTCGTTCATCTGCACCAAGTGGTTCTCCATAAATCAGCTCTACGCCTTTCGCCGAGCAAGCGCGGGCTTCGTTCTCTAGTCCAATCATTACAGGTATTTCCTGCTTGGTGTGCACGCCGTGCGCCAGAAAAGCTGGGACAAGAACAATCTTGGTCACGTCCTTGGCTATTAAGCTTTCAATCGCGTCGGGAATGGTAGGTTTATTCCTAATCATGAAAGCAACCTCTACGATGTCGAAGACCTTTCTGCCGCGGAGCATTTCTGCAAGTCTTTCAAGGTTCTCACGGTTGTGCGGAAGCCTACTTCCATGACCGATTATTATTAACCCAACTTTACTCATATTGTTCAACCAACATGTGTGTCTCAGTCATCCTGAAGGTTGAAAAGTTTCGCAGCCGCCTCAACCAATGCTGCGTCGCTGTTAACTGCTGCAACCCGAAGGTTTTCAACCACAGGCACAAGCACCTGCTTAACCAAAACCTTTGTCAAGTCATCTACAACCTGCTTTTGCCGTTCGTCAAGTGTTCCCATCATGCGAAAGGCTTCTTCAAGCTCCTTCAACCTTACTTCTTCAACGCGTGAGAGAAGAGCGGCAACAAGCGTTCTCACGCAGTTTGCCTTAAGCGTGCACTCAAGCCTGTCAACCTCGGCGCTCACTATTTTTTCAGCGTCAGCTATTCGCCTGTGTCTTTCCTGCCTGTTTCTTTCAGCGATGCCCTGGAGGTCGTCAATGTTGTACAACTTTACGTTCGCCACCGTACTGACAGTCTCTTCAACGTTACGGGGATTCGAAACGTCGATGACTATTAAGCTTGAGTTTGAGCTTTGGCGTGCTCTTTTTTCAACCACGCGTGAAACGAGGCTTCGCGTAAGCAAATAATGCGGCGCCGACGTTGCGCAGATCACTACGTCAGCTTCCAGCAAAGCGTCTTCAAGATGATCAAACCTGACAGCTCTACCCTGAAGCTCCTGCGCCAGCCTCACAGCCCTCTCATAGGTTCGGTTAGCAATGAACACAGGGTTAACGCAACGCTTCGCCAAAGCCTTCGCCACAAGAGTTCCCGTCTCACCGGCACCCATAACGAGCACCTTTCGGTTCCTGAAATCTTCAAGTAGCGATTCCGCCAGCTCCACAGCCGCTGAACCAATTGAGACCGCACCTTTGTTTATGCCTGTTTCGCTTCTAACACGTTTCCCAACTGAAACCGCACGTGTAAAAACATGTTTAAGAACAGGACCAGCAGCGCCAACTGCTTCAGCTTCCAAGTAGGCATTCCATACTTGGCTGAGCACTTGGTCTTCACCGATAACCATCGACTCAAGCCCCGAAGCCACTCGGACGAGATGGTTCAACGCTTCTCTGTTCAATACGACTTCGACAGCTTCCGCTACTTCATCCGCGTGGACTCCTGCATTCTGCGTTAACAGTTGCTTGGCGAACTGTGCTCCCGAATTAGCATCTTCTGAAACGAGGTAAACCTCCACACGGTTACATGTTTGAAGAATGACGCATTCAGCCACAGACCCCGCCGCTTTAATCGCGTTCAACGTGGACTTAACATCTTTAAAAGATGCAGCTTCCATCAGCGGCACCTTCGACGTTTTATGTGTAATCCTAGCGTTGATTATGGTGCCGCTTTCGGCGGGAAAGCTCATGGTTGGATAAACCGACCACCTTAAATATAAGCTTTGCCGTAAATACGAAACAAAGAGGCGGCTTCCCATAGAACTCACCCACAGAATAGGCCTAGCCTACCTGCCTGGCGCGTTACCATGTTTCGAAGGCTTCGGAGGTCTCCCAACAGACCTTGTACACGCCGACGGGCTCGTGGACGGTGAACCTGCATCCGAGAAGCTTGATATGCTAATAATCCCAGGTGGAAGCCTCGTCGAATCCGGCGGTCTTGGACACAAGGTTGCACAAGAGGTCGTTCGCATGGCAGACGCGGGCAAGCTTGTTCTCGGCGTGTGCTCAGGTTTTCAGGTACTTGCCGCAGAGACCGATGTTGGGCGTCTTTCTCCTTTTCCGTTGAAGCGTTCAGGGCTTGGTCTGCTTGACTGTGGTTTTGAGCCGTTAGTCTGCACTGATCGCGTAACCGCCACGGTTGTTGGTTCAAGTTTCATCGCTGGGAAACTGGGTTTAGAGCTTAAGGGTTTTCACTGCCATACTTACGGGCGTGTCAGCGTTGGTACACGTGCACGCAAGGTTCTCGTTTCACATGTACACCGGGTTAACTACAAAAATGCGCCGCAAGATTTGCTTTCAGGAGTCAGCAACGGGGAAGGCAACGTCATAGGCATTCTTGTCCACGGTCTTCTTGACAGAAATGCACAGGTCGTCGAAAGCATCATGGCAGCGTTGGACATGAAGATGGCTGACTTGGAGGCTGTACGGTTAAGAAACGCAGCTTTAATGAACATTGTTAAACAGGAAGTCGGCGTTGCTTCACGCGTGTATGCTAGGCAGAACGCAAAGCGTGCTTTAAGGAAGCCGTCATTCATCTTGGTCACGTCAACAGCAAGCGGCTCGGGAAAAACCTTTATCGTCGCAGGGATAGCGGGCGCGCTTAGAAAACGCGGGCAAAACGTAGGCGTACTCAAGGTTGGCGGAGACATCCGTGACACTGTCCCAGCGCTTTACCTCGTAAAGGAACCAGTCAACGATTGGTCGTCGATCAGGGTTGGCGGAAGTGGATGGAAAACGCTATACGAGGTCACGGCAGCCGTAAACGAGCAGTACGATATTGTGCTTGTTGAAGGCGCCATGAACGTTTTCACAGGGTTGCTTAACGATTCAGCTGAGCAGCCTACATCCACAGCTGAAGTCGCCGCAGCCATGGGTGTTCCAGTAATCATCGTCGTTGGCTGCGAAAAAGAAGGCATTGAGGGCGCGTTAGTCAACGTTGAAAACCACATCAGTCTCCTTAAGTCTTTAGGTGTTAAGGTCGAAGGCATAGTGTTAAACAAGGTTCGCGTAAGCTACCTTACTGAAGCAGTCAGGGGCGTCGTCGACAACGTTTTGAGGCATGCAAGCGTGAAGCTTCTCGGCATAGTCCCTCGCATGGAGATCGAGGAGCGCGGAATGATTCCTGAAGTGGAAATACGGTACGACGCATTCGGACAGAAAGCCATCGAAGCTGCTGAGCAATACTTGGATTTAGACGCAGTGAGCAATCTGGCTTCCCCGGTCACAGTTACTAAGCTTGACTTCAACGTTTTCAAGGAAAAATTCAAAAGCCTGCTGGTCACAAACATGCCGTTTACGCTAACTGAAGGTGTGCGAGAAGAACGATGCTCGTAAACCTTAAAGTTCAAGGAAAAAGCGTTGTGCTCGTCGGAGGCGGCGAGGAAGCCTTCAAGAAAGTGGCACGTTTCATCGAGGAGGGCGCGCAAGTCCGTGTGGTAAGCCGGTCTTTCTCAGCTGCTTTCAGTAGGCAACAAGAGAAAGGACACGTAACTTTGGAAACAGTAGACGTCAAAAACGCTGAATCCTTTATTCGAAACCTCAACCCTAAGCCCGTTGTGCTGATGGCGGCGACCGACAACTCAAACCTGAATGCAAAGCTTGCGGTTCACGCTAAACACGCTGGTTGCTTAGCATATGCCATTGACCATCCTGAACTAAGCGATTTCTCCTTTCCAGCGTTGGCAAGAATTGACGACGTATGCGTCGCAGTTTCAACAGGCGGCGAAAGCCCAGCCTTCGCAAGCCTGCTCAGGCAAAGAGTGGAAAAGTTCATAACACGTGAAGACCTCCTTAAGATAAAGCTGCAAGCGCAATTGCGTTCTTGGCTGAAACAGCATGTTCACGACTTCGAAACACGACGGGCAATTCTCTATGAGGTTCTGGAAGACGAGGAAACCAACAGGCGACTCAAGGCCGGAAACTTCGCCCTCGCATGGGAAAGAGCCACAGCGTATGCGGCGAACGCGTCAAAACATAAAAGTAGCTCGCCCGACTCAAAGAAAACATCTTTCAGAGGCTTGAATGGATGAGTTTCCCAAAAGTTCGCATGCGCCGGCTACGGCGGACAACTGCACTACGCCAACTGCTTCGAAACGTGAAAGTTCATCCGAGCAATCTTGTATACCCTGTATTCTTGGACGAAAAAGCTGAAGCACCTGTTCCAGTAAACTCGATGCCCGGCGTCTACCGTTTGCCACTAGGCAAAGTTGTTGATGAAGTGCAAGAGTTAACTGACAGGGGTGTATGCGCGGTTCTGCTTTTCGGAGTCCCCGCCACAAAAGACGAAGAGGGTTCGAGCGCTTACGCTGCAGACGGCGTCGTGCAGGAGGCTACCCGCATGTTGAAAGAAGCATTCGGCGGCGGCCTGGTCGTTATAACGGATGTTTGCCTGTGCGAGTATACAAGTCACGGTCACTGTGGCATCGTGGAAAAAAACGAAGTGTCGAACGATGTCACACTCAGAGTTCTCCAGAAAATCGCGGTAAGCCATGCTGAAGCTGGCGCTGATGTGGTTGCGCCTTCAGCTATGATGGATGGTCAGGTAAGCGCTGTAAGGCAAGCTTTGGATGAACATGGCTACAGTGACGTTGCTATAATGGCGTATTCAGCGAAGTACGCTTCATCCTTCTATGGGCCTTTCAGAGAAGCTGCAGGTTCCACACCGATGTTCGGTGATAGACAGGGTTACCAGATGGATTACGCAAGGGCCTACGAAGCCTTAAGAGAAATGGCGCTGGACATAGACGAAGGCGCAGACATTATAATGGTCAAGCCAGCTTTAGCCTACTTAGACATTATACACGCCGCCAGCCAACGCTTTCAAGTTCCCATCGCCGCTTACAGCGTAAGCGCTGAGTATGCCATGGTCAAGGCTGTGGCTCAAAATGGTTGGCTAAACGAGTCCGCCGTAGTTAACGAACTCTTAACAGCGATTAAGCGTGCAGGCGCAGACCTCATAATCACATACTTCGCAAAGGACGTGAACACATGGATGCAGTCAAAGTAGGTGATACACGTTCAAAAAGTCTCTTCGAAAAGGCGAAAACCTGTTTTCCCGGAGGCGTTAACAGCCCAGTCCGCGCCTTTGAGCCATACCCCTTCTTCATCGAATCAGCTGCCGGCTCAAGGCTGCACAGCGTGGACGGCGTCTCGTACATCGACTACTGCATGGCTTACGGCGCGCTGATTCTGGGACATGCGCACCGTGAAATCCTAGAAGCCGTCCACCGCCAAATTGACAAGGGCACATTGTATGGTGCTCCAACCGAAATTGAAGTTTCACTCGCAGAACTTATACGCAAATTGTATCCTTCAATGGAGAAGCTTAGGCTCGTAAACTCGGGAACCGAAGCAACGATGCATGCGGTGAGGGTGGCACGCGGCTTTACTGGACGAAAGAAAATAGTAAAGTTCGAAGGATGCTTTCACGGTTCACACGACGCTGTTCTCGCCAAGGCGGGTTCAGGCGCAGCGGCACAGAGCATCCCAAACTCGCGAGGTGTGCTTGAAGAAACCGCGGGGAACACCATAGTGTTGCCCTACAACGACTTCCAAGCGCTTGAGCAGGCTTTCATGAAGGAAGGCAGCGACATTGCCGCAGTGATCCTTGAACCCGTAATTGCGAACGCAGGGTTAATTCTTCCAGTAGACGGCTACTTAAAAAAACTGCGAAAACTAGCAAGCAACTACGGCTCAGTGCTCATATTCGATGAGGTTATCACGGGCTTCAGGCTTTCCATCGGAGGCGCACAACAATACTATGGTGTTGAACCGGACATGACGACGCTGGGCAAAATTCTCGGCGGAGGATTTCCCATCGCCGCATACGGCGGAAAAAAAGCGCTCATGCAGATGGTTGCGCCTGAAGGCGCCGTCTACCAAGCTGGAACATTCAGCGGCAACCCAGTTTCCGCGGCGGCTGGATACACCGTGCTTCAAATTCTCAGCCTGAAAAAGAACGAAATCTACTCAAAGCTTGAAAAACAATGCCGAGTGCTACACCACGCCATAGCCGACGCGGCTGCAGACAGGAACGTGGACACGCAGGTTCACAGTTTAGCTTCAATGTTCCAAGTTTTCTTCAACGGTAAGCCTGTGGTGAACTATGAATGCGCAAAAGGCTCAAACGTTTCAAAGTTCAAGTCCTACTTCAAGGCGTTGCTGGAAAAAAGCGTTTTCATCCCGCCATCTCAGTTTGAAACCTGCTTCCTCTCAACCGCGCACACCGACGAGGACTTGCAAGCCACGACTGAAGCTTTCGACTGCGCCATGAAGGCCGCTGCCTCAGTAGGAAGTTAACCAAAAATGATGTTAACCGTCGGCACTAGAGGAAGCAAGCTTTCAGTGGCTCAAACAGAAACCGTGCTGGAAGCTCTAAGGACAGTTAACCCAGACGTTGAATTTAAACTGAAGACTATCAAGACGTTTGGCGACAAGGAAAGAACAAGACCGCTTTTCGCCATAGACCGAAAAGGCCTCTTTGAAAGAGAAATCAACCAAGCACTGCTAAAAGGCGAAGTAGACTTTGCCGTGCACAGCTTCAAAGACGTTCCAACAGAGGCTTCTGACGAAATCGTAGTCGCCGCCGTTCCAAAACGCGGCTCCAAAAACGACGCTTTGGTTTCAAGAAATGGGATATCGCTTACAAAGCTCAGAGAAGGTGCAGTCGTGGGTACAGGCAGCCTTAGACGCTTGGCACAAGTCAAGCGCTATCGCGCGGACCTTGAAGTTAAGCCCGTGAGGGGAAACCTTGATTCTCGAATCCGCAAAGTCGAGAAAGGCGAATTCGACGCTGTAATAATCGCCGAAGCTGGACTTGAACGGCTTGGGTTGACTGCGAAAATGTCGGAGCGTCTGCCACTAGACTGTTTTCCACCCGCTGCTGGGCAGGGTGCCTTGGCGGTTGTAGCCCGAAAAGGCGACGACGACATCGTCGAATTCCTGCGGGAAATAGACCACGAACCAAGCCGTGCAGAGGTTACAGCTGAAAGAACGCTTATCCAAACGCTCGGCGGCGGCTGCCGTGTACCAATAAGCGCCGTGGGCAACACGGAAAAAAATAGGCTTAGGCTTTCAGGATATGTCTTCTCAGTTGACGGAAAAAACATGCTTGCCGCGCACGCTGAAAGTGATTTGGCAGAGGCTGAAACTTTGGGAAAAATGGTTGCGGCGGACTTGCTTCGCCAAGGCGCACGAGACCTCGAGGAGGAATGGCGAAGAAAGTATGACCAACGGTAAAGTCTTCCTTGTGGGCGCTGGACCAGGCGACCCAAGTTTAATAACGCTGAAGGCAGCTGAGATCTTGAGAAAAGCCGACGTTGTCGTTTATGACAGGCTAGTCAATGAAGCGCTTTTAAACTTGGCGCCTGAGAACGCGTTGAAAATCTACGTTGGAAAAGAGCCTGGCCGACATGAAATTTCCCAGGAAGAAATCACAAACCGCCTTATCCATTCGGCTTCACAGGGCAAAACCGTCGTCAGACTTAAAGGAGGAGACCCTTTCCTCTTCGGCAGAGGCGGCGAAGAGGCTGAAGCCTTAGCTGCGTCAGGTGTACCCTTTGAGGTTGTTCCAGGCGTGACGTCTGCGCTGGCTGCACCTGCCTACGCTGGAATCCCCATCACTCACAGGCAGTATGCCTCCTCCGTAGTCATTGTAACTGGTCACAGCGTAGCTGAAAATGCGAAACCTGTTAACTGGGAGAAACTCGCGCGGTGCGCAGACACGATTGTGATACTCATGGGGCTTGAAGCGTTAGCTGAAACCGTTAAAAAACTTTTAGCGGGCGGCTTAAACCCTGAAACACCTGCAGCGATAATCGAATGGGGCACGACGAGCAGGCAAAAAGTCGTGACGTGCACGACTGAAGACCTCGCGAAAACAGCGAAAGAAAAAAACGTCATGCCACCCGCCGTTGTCGTCATAGGCGAGGTGGTTAAACTAGGAAGTAAACTGGCATGGTTCAAACCCGATATACCTTGAGAGGTCGAACGGTCGCTTTAACCCGCCCTCGAGCACAGGCAGAAGACGCTGCAGACGCCGTGAGACGCATGGGCGGAAACCCATACATCATCCCGACCATCGAGGTTAAACCTGCAAGAAACCTTGCGCCAATCAAGAAGCTCATAATGGAGCTGTCCCGCGGCGAAGTTGACTACACGATCTTCGTCAGCTCCAACGGTGTTAACCAACTGTTCGCCGCCACTGACCGTCTGGGTCAACGTAGCGAACTCTTGCAGGGCTTCAGTAAGACAACAGTGGTCGCCATCGGTCCGAGCACCGCGGCTGCGCTTAGAAAACAAGAGGTATCTGTAAATCTCATACCTGACGAATACAGTTCAGAAGGAATTGCAAAACGATTGATAAAGTTGTCTGTAAACGGCAAGACCATCCGCATCCCGAGGACAAGCGAGTCTAGCCCGACGCTTAAACGCATGCTGCGCAGGGCAGGTGCCTCAGTAAAAGAAGTACATGTTTACCAAAGCGGTATTCCTAACGATGAGGCTTCAGCGTTAAACTTCATCAAAGACATAGATGCTGAAAAAATCCATGCGGTTGTCTTCGGAAGTGCTCTTTCAGCAAGCAACCTTTTCCGCATGCTAAAAACGCATGCGCCAGTCGACCGTCTGCGGGCACTACTCAACAGTCGAGTGACGGTTGTAGCCATAGGTCCAGTAACTGAGAAAGCCCTAACAAAGCTAGGCGTCAAGGTTGACGTAAAACCCGAAAGGTACCTATTCGAAGACGCCTTAAACGCTTTGGCAGCTTACTGGAACGCCTGAACCCTGACCGCGCGGTTCTGAGGCAAATAGCGTTCGCGTCTTTCGCGTCAGCAGTGCTGAGTGTCTGAGAAACGAAAGACCTGCAGTGTCTGGACCTTGAAATTTGGGAAAAGTTTTATGAGCGTCTTTCCAGAGCATAAGTCGATTGAACAGTTGGTGTGTTATGAGCTTAGGATGGAAAGACTGGCGTAAAAGCGATATACTTTACGGTATCGTCGCCCCTCTGGTTGTTGTCCTGATCATCGTTGGGCTTTCACGTGTAAGCAGCATGTTTGGCAGAGGTTCGTTTGGGCTTGTTACGGGCATAATCAGCGAAATAGAGGAAATTACCATCACAGCGGCGGTTCCGCTTTTGCTTGGCCTACTGTGGAACAGGTGGGCTGGCGGCGCTTCCGGTTTTCTCTTGGGAAGTCTGTATTCAATGTGGTGGGCAGTGAAGTATGGCGCCTTTCCACGCGCATTACCTTCGACATCGACGGGTGCGTCGCGGAGCCTTCTCTTCGGGTTTATGCCGACGCTGCTTGGATATGTTCTCAGCGCTATGCTTATCGGCTATATGGCTGGCGCCTTAAATCGGCGCTCCGAAAACTTTCTGCGTATGGTGATCTCAGGCGTTGTGGCTACAACCGCAAGCGGGCTATTCCTCTTCTGGCTGTTTCAGCTTTCGCCGATGAACGTTATAACAGGCGTTTACGGCTTTTCACTTACAGTGCTGAGCCGAACTGCGTGTGGTGTTCTTGTTCCTATTATCGCAAAAGTCTTCATGTGGTATGGTGAATCACGCACGGGGTTTGTGTCTTAGCAGTTATTCTTGGATTTTCCGAGCGAGCCTTGCCTGGTAGACTGGGCAGTCTTTTTCTTGGCAGCATTGGTCTTCGGGTATTCCGAAGGGGCATTCAAGCTTCTTTTCCATTGCTTTCACCTCTTTTGCATTGAAGGCTAATCAAAGTATTTAAATATTGCTATTGACTTTGCTTCAGAAAACCATTTAACAACACAGAAAGTACTCAACATACGACAAAACTCAAAAAACTACGACAAAACAGAACTATCAAAAGCGAAGCTAACCCAAACAAATGTATCATGCTTCCAAAGCTTTGAACCATAGTACAATGCACGTAAGTAGCTCTTAATCATACAAAATCTTCCTCCAACTCAATGTATTCTGGGGAGTTGTGAATGTTTCGTTTTCAACAATACTTTCAGTTGCAGATACGACTATTTGACAGTAAAAAGATGGAATGAAACCATAGTCACGGTTCTTAGCGTGCTCATTGCTTCCTAAGACGTGGTCTCTTACGAGTTAGCCGTTTATGGATACAGAAAAGACGTTGGCATGGCTTTGATCACGTCATTATCAAACCCACATTTCCGCATTCCCGAATTCAGCTCTCTTCCAAGCTTTATTATAAGCCTTTTATATTGTTATTGCAGTGCTGGAAGCAACTTCAGTGACTGTTAAGTAGCAAACACAAAAACTTAAATCAGTCCTTAACCCACAACAAACGATTAGACGGAGGTGAAACCTTTTGATTTTTGTTAGCCTAGGCAAAATGAGGAGAAAACCTGACAAGGTCATGGCCGGAGAAGCCACCGAAAAAGTGGCGGAATTCAAGAAGAAAGGAATAAACATTCTGAACTGGTACTGGACACTTGGGCGCTATGACACAGTTGTCGTGTTTGAAGCAGCAAATGAAAAAGAAGCGCTAAAATTCGCCCTTGGCGTTGCAGAGTTTGTAGCCTCGGAGACAATGGTAGCTATCCCAAGGCAAGAAGCCGTAGGTCTCCTTTGATTCCCAATGGAACTTGCAATCAAACTCGGTTGAAGAGAGAAGAAACACATGCCAAAACGCTAACACCTGAGGTTCACAAGAAGTAGTGAAAGCAAGAATGCGTAAGAAAAATATAGCCTTTACAGAGAGTGGCTAGCTTTGGAAAGCGTCTTGATTCTTCACTCGATTTGCGGTGATCCTTAAATAGTGTCTTCATGTGTGTCTTTTTTGTTGGGTGTTCCGGGGTCTCCTTTTGCTCGCCATTATGTACTCCGGTGGTTACTCGATATAGCAATTAGAGTAGCAACGATCGTGCCACTGGGATACATGAGAGGAACGCAGGCTCAGGAAAACGCTCAACAAGCAAAACGGAACTGCCAAAGGTTGAACCGCTGCTTGGAGAAGTGAGCATTGCATGCGGTTATGAGTTTTTCTGAAGATGCAAGATAGAAGTTGTACTCTTCATGCAAAGTCATTTTTGCCTGCGCTCGCGGTGCAAGGCATGCTATAGCAATATTTAAATCTTGATACTGCGTAGTAAATACCATGTTAAACACATCAAAGACACAAAACAAATTTAAATCTAAAGTTTTCAAGGCACTCGCGGACCCTGCGCGGCTTGAAATTCTAGAGCTCCTGCGGCAAGGTGAAAAATGCGTCTGTGAGATAATTCCCCAAGTGGGGCTCATCCAACCAGTTGTTTCCAGACATTTACTCATACTTAAACAGGCTGGGCTTGTTAAAAGCCGAAAAAGCGGAAACAGAAGATTATACTCGGTAACCGACAACAGAGTTTACCAGATAACCGACTCTCTAACACCCGAGTTGCTCGAAACCCTCAAAGCACATGTAATCCAACACACTGTTTAGCAAACGTACACGCGCTGTTGCTGCCTCCGTTTTCAGCAGAATACCTCGCACTTTATAGTGCAACTCGCTTTTTCAAGCTTCGAAGGCGCCTTGCTAAAACGCCATTACCTTGGAATAATGCGGGGCATCGTCAATGATTGGAGCGCGTCAGATGGCCGCTAATTCCCGTTCCCCATGTTTTTAGGGTTTAGCCCGCTGAAACGCCTGTTCTTTTTTATCGAAAAGAAACCTTACGGCAACATCGACAAGCGCGCACACTCGTTGCTTCTAAGGTGGAACGGGATGAGGTGAGAGCCTGAAAGGGCAGTGAATAACCAGACCAATGAGCATGGTAGAAGCAAGAATCTCTGGGCTTTAGCCGTGGAGAGTGTAAAAAAAGAGCGCTAAATGCCCACGTTTTCAAATTCAGCCAAACCAAACCCCAATTTCCTTATTTGAAAAGCAATCTGGGTAACCCATAAATGCTGCTCTGCTGAAGAAATGATTGGTAACATCAGGTTTTGGTTGACAACTCTTGGAAGTTATACATATTTAAATATGTCTCGCTCTTTTAGCTACACGAGATATAACGAACTCTGAGGAGGTTTCCGAACCGTTGTGTGCATCGACGAAGCAGTGTTCTTTCAAGGAAGCTTCTGCGTGTGCAGATGAACTGCGTGCACTTGCAGATGCAAGCCTAGACGCGCGTGTGGCACACAAGATAAGTCGCTTTTTCAAGGCTTTAGCCGACGTTAACCGCTTGAGGATAATGAGTTTGCTTGGAACGCGCGAAATGTGCGTATGCGAGATTATGGTGGCGCTGGGACTTACACAACCAACAGCTTCACATCATCTTGGAATACTTGCAAATGCCGGTTTAGTAAAAGGTGAAAAGCGGGGGAAATGGGTTTACTACAGCCTTGTCAACCGTGAACTTGTGGGAAACCTGCATAGAATCATTGATGAGTTCTGGCGGAAAGAAGCTTAAAGCAGTGCGGGGCGCGTGAATTCTCGTTTTGCGCGTTGAAGTTGGAAAGGTCGTGGTACGCCCAACCTTGTGACGCCGTGGTGCGTTTAGTACTGCGCTTAGCATAGTTTAGCTTTGGGAGGGTGCATTAAGAGTCAACGATAAATTTAAATGTTTCAATACGTCTTGTCAACTACAGACGGTGAAAATCACGTTGGATAAAATACTTGTCGGCATAGATGGTTCAGACCACTCAAAAAGAGCATTGATGGAAGCTGTGAAGCTTGCAAAGAAATTCGGGTCACAAGTAACCGTGGTCAACGTGTTCGCTCCTGCACCCACGCCGTCGGCGCATGAGTTCAGTCACCGTATTCTTGAGGAAGCAAAAACCCTTTTGGAAACTGAGCATATTCGATACGATCTCGTTGCTGCAGTTGGCACAAACCCTGCTAAAACCATTACAGACATGGCTAAAGAGGGGGAATTCACCTTGGTCGTCATCGGAAGCCGAGGTGTAGGCGCAGCACATGCCTTGGTATTGGGAAGTGTTTGCAATCGAATCTCCTGCGACTCGCCTGTCAACGTTCTCATAGTCAAATAAGCGCTCACCTTGGGGGCTACTTCGTTGAGTGAGGAGCAATCAGAAGTTAAACATGAAGCTTCGCTTGGGCTTTTCGAGAAGTACCTGACGCTTTGGATCGCCATATGCATAGTCGTAGGCTTGCTTGTCGGACGTTTTTTCCCCGCATTTGGGCAGTTCATGGATTCTCTCAAGTTTAACAAGTTGTCCATCCCCATAGGAATTCTATTATTCTTCATGATGTATCCCACTGTTGTTGGTATACGTTTCAGCGACATAAAAAAAGCGGCGCAAAACCCGAAGCCGCTTCTTGTGACGATAATCGCCAACTGGGTAGTAGCGCCCATAATAATGACGGTTTACGCCAATGTCATGCTCGCTGGAAACCCCCAGTACATCGCCGGGGTCATACTCTTGGGGCTGTCGCCATGCACTGCTATGGTCATGTGGTGGATGTTTCTGGCTAAAGGCGACATGGCCCAAGGCTTGATTAACACCGCTGTAAATGCTTTGCTCATGCTATTGTTGTATGCACCGCTCGCAGCCTTCTACCTCGGCGTCAGCAGCATTCCCGTTCCATGGGACCTAATTGCAACCAGCGTGTTAATCTTCATCGCGTTGCCCGTGGCGGCCGGTGCTGTTTCACGCAAAATAATAATGGAGAAGAAAGGGGAAGCTTGGTTTAACAACACGTATATACCGCTCTTGGGAAAAATATCCATCGTCGCTTTGCTAACCACGCTTATCGTTCTGTTCTCGTTTGAAGGTGAAATCATTTTGAAGAACCCGTTGCTTGTAGCTTACCTTGCGGCACCCAACCTTTTGCATTACGCCACAATGATCTCTTGGACTTATTCTCTTGGGTATTTTTTGGGTTGGAAGTACGAAACCGCAATTGACACCACGCTTATCGGGAGTAGCAGCCACTTTGAAGTGGCAATCGCCGTGGCAACAACGCTTTACGGAATAAACTCCGGCGCGGCCTTGGCGACAGTCATCGGTCCACTGATGGAAGTTCCACTTATGCTCTCGCTCGTGAAGCTTGGCTTGAAAACAAGAAAGTACTTCCCGAGAAAGAAAAAGCTGCGCTGAGCGCATTTTTCAGTTCAGGCGTTTCTTCTTCATCATTCATCGATACGTTCTCTGCGTTTCTGTGAATGAACAAATTGTTCACAAGAAACGCGTTGAAAAACGCTGTGGATAACTCGGGTGCTGCATGTTTATATCATGTTGGAAAATTCTTTTTCGGGGAATGCACGGGGCTGTTTGAGCTATTCGAGAATGCGTTTCACTATAAGCGCCTTCGCCTTCCCTACGTCCTCTTCTGAAACGTATCGCATAACCGGTTTTGAGTTTTTCATTATGTCTTCATATAACGCTTTCTTGTCCATTCCATTGTCTCTGACAAGCACTATGCTTTTGGCAATTTTGAATCCTATTGCTTCTACAACTTTTTGGCGTTTTCCATCGGTCAGCCAGCAACAGTTATTGCTTTTTTGCAGCTTTTGTCTTTCCAATTACGGACGGCACGTTCGTGGGCACTCCTGCTAAGCATCAGACACAGGCTTTGGCAAGACCTAATTCTTTGACAGTCTCCAAACTTGCCAGAGCTGCTGTTATACAAGTGTTCGAGAGTCCGACGAAACAGGCGTAGATTATGCTTTCGTGTGTTGGACGGTTTTTGTTCCAGTGCGTGGTGTCTTGTTGTTCGAGTCGTTTTGCCGTTTTTTCGGTCAACATTTTTCCTCCTTGTTGCTGTTTCGCTTCTTTGGTTTTTGCCTTTGAACGGAATATAATAGCATTTAAATGTTGCTATAGTCTTGCGGCACTGAATGCGCCTTGCATCTTTAAACCATGAGGCAACTCGGCTAAACCATCACCTGCTATTTCTCGACAGAAAACCTGGGAAAACGCCGTATGAAAAGAACCAAAAAGTTATGGAAAAGTTAAAACTCATCCACACGGTTACCATTGTGAGCGGGAAATCCCCATCGTTTATGGTGAAATGAGCGCGCACGAAACGTTTTTGCCCTGTCTCGCGGAGCCCCTTCTCGATAAGCATGTGTCAGGCCGAGGTTACGCCTGTGGAGACTGAGACCTCCGTAATCCACCTTCCAAACGGACTGTATAGAAATGGTCTCGTTTGCCGAGTTCTCCACTGCGTGTGTGCGGGATCGAGTCTAGCCGCAGAAGCACGAAGCCAACACTCTTCGGGGGATTGCCAGCTCACAAGCTAAGCCTCCCAACAACTGTTAGGCTTCAGAGGTGTAATGCAAAAATCGTCATTGATATCCTGTTACAGAAAGCAATGCAGCATAAGCTTTTGGTTTGGCTCCTAAAGTGTTCAATTTTTTTGCGTCCAAGTCTACGTTTGTGGCGCGGCAGTCCTGCAAGCCATCACAGTTTCCCAGTATTTTTGGTTGATGCTGCAGCCTGGGTCTGGACCTTGCAGATCGTTGAAGTAGGCGTAGGCTCTTGCACGGCATCCTCCGCATATGTATTTGTATTCACATTCTCCGCAGCCTTTGAAGAATTCTCGATTTCTCATTTTCTTTAGGACAGCTGAGTTTCTCCAAACGTCAACTAAGCGTTCTCTTCGGATGTTGCCTATTTTTAGTGGTATGAAAACGCATGGTTCGATGTCGCCGTTTGGTTCAATACCGCAGTACAGTCGTCCAGCGCCGCATCCGCCGATGAACTCGGTAAGCGACTTAGTTCTTCCCCTCAGCATTTCCATGGCTGACTTGTTCGTGAAGTGCGTCGCTACAACAGGGCCGAAGGCAAACTTGTGCGAGGTCACTGCGTACTGCGGCGCTGTGGAAAAAGTGTCAAGTTTACTGTTGTTTTCGACTAGTTTTGAGTAAAGGAAATCTAGGAGTTTTTCTCTTTCTTCAGGCGTTAAATCTTGGTCTGCAATTTCTTTTCCTCTGCTTACGGGGATGAAGTTGAAGGCTATGAATCGCTTTGCATGCAGTTCTTTCTGGATGAACTCAACGAGCTTCGGTATTTCTGCCAGGTTATAATGAGTCACGGTGGTGGCCACGCATGTATCTAAGCCTGCTGCTACAGAGTTTTCTATTCCTTTGACGGCTCGTCTCCATGCTCCATGAATTCCCCTGAATTCGTCATGGGTTTTTTCGAAGCCGTCCAAGGAGATTTCGACGTATTGGACACCTGCGCTCTTCATTTTCCTTGCGTTTTCTTCGCTGATTAAGGTTCCATTGGAAGCGACGGAAACGTAGAATTCTTTTTCCGCCGCATATCTGGCAACGTCGTAGAAGTCTTTTCTCACAAGCGGTTCTCCGCCGGAGAATGAAAGTGCCACAACGCCTGCCTCTGCGAACTCGTCTATCGCTTTTTTTGCTTCTGCAGTGTTTAACTCATCAGGCGCAGGCTTCGGTCCAGCGTTTTCGTAGCAATGCTTGCAGTTTAAGTTGCATTGTCTTGTAAAGTTCCAGACGATGAGGAAGGGTGCAGCTGTTGTTTGCGGTCGCTGTACGCCGTAGTAGCCTATGCCTTCAAGAACGTTTGCTATACCCCTGCGCACCATAGGGTTTCTGAGCGCTTCCATCAACTGAGGCTTGGAAACGCCGAACGATGTGGCGCCACGGTCGAGTGCAAGTTTAACGATTGAATAGGCGATTCTTTCTTGGAGGTTTAGCCTTTCGTTTTTGCCTATGTAATGCTTCAGGGCGACATCAAGTTTGCTGCGGCCTTTCGTTCTTTTTGAAACCCACTTTAGCAGGCTCCTGGAAACAGGGTTGCCAAGCCATGATGTTACGGTGTTGGCAACTAAATCTGCTTCGTGCATTTATCTTCCTTCTATGCACTTGCAGTGTTATTGGTTGCTGCGTGCGCATCTGTATAAGCGTGTGTGCGTTGGTTTTTATGTTTTGTGTCATGGTTTATGTAGTATAAAAGAAAAATATTTAAATATTGCTATTTTCATTCTACTTGAAAACATACACCCAATCAAACTCTCCAAACAAATTGAAACATAAAGGATGATTATCAATGAGCGACTCCAACATTGAAAGTACACTTCAAAAAGCAAGCATAGAAACTGGATTAAGCACTTCCGAAGCACAGCAAAGGCTGTCCCAATACGGCTACAACGAAGTGCCGGGAAAAAGAGTCAGCTTCCCCGCGAGGCTAGCGCGGCGGTTCTGGGGCATCGTACCATGGATGCTTGAAGCCACGGCCTTCATAACTTTTCTGTTAGGTAAGTACCCGCACACTCTTGTCATTTTGTTTCTCCTTTTTTTCAATGCAGGCATGTCTTTGTGGCGGGAAAACAGAGCCATGCGCGCCATGGCTGGATTAAAGCAGCGATTGAGAATTCAATGCCGCGTAAAGCGGGACGGGAAATGGCTTCTTCTTTCGGCCAGAGAGCTTGTTCCAGGAGACGTGGTCAGAGTACGCGCTGGAGACCTGTTGCCTGCAGACGTAAAGCTTGTTGAGGGTTCACTCGGCGTTGACCAGTCAGCTCTGACAGGCGAGTCCGTTATCGTTGAAAAGTCAGCTGGCGAAATCGCGTTTTCAGGGTCTTCTGTCAAGCGCGGAGAAGCCACAGGCGTAGTTGCCGCTACAGGGACAAGAACATACTTTGGCAAGACTGTCTCCTTGCTGAAGCTTGCACGGCCCAAGCTTCACATGGAGGAAGTAACCGTCAAAGTTGCGCGTATGCTTCTGCTGCTTGTCCTCGCGTCTCTCCTGTGCGCTTTCATATACGCTGTTGTCGTAGGTTATCCGCTTACCGTGCTCTTGCCGCTTGCAGGCGTGCTCCTTGTTGCTTCAGTGCCTGTTGCAATGCCAACTATGTTCACGGTCAACATGACTCTGGGGGCTTTAGCTCTTGCTAAGCAAGGTGTTCTCGTCACAAGACTCAGTGCAAGCGAAGACGCAGCAACAATGGATGTGCTGTGCGTGGACAAGACTGGCACGGTCACTATGAATAAGCTGTTCGTCGAAGAAGTTGTTCCAAACGCTGGTTTCAGCGGAAGCGACGTACTGCTTTACGGCGCACTCGCGTCGCAAGAGGCAAACCAGGACCCAATAGACGCCGCTTTCATAACCGCAGCAAAAAACGCACATGTTTCACTTGACGGTTACCTGCAGTTGGAGTTTGTGCCGTTTGACCCTAAAACTCGGATGACCGAGGCAGTTGTCCAGAAAGACGGCGAAAAGTTCTACGTTGGAAAAGGCGCGTTCAACGTTATATGCTCGGCATGCAACCTTTCAGATGAGGAAACAAGAGAATTTTACAACCATGCTGAAACCCTTTCAGCCAAGGGGTTAAGAGTAATCGCCGTCGCCAAAGGCGACGATCGAAGCAGGCTTCGGTTCGTCGGCGCTGCTGGTTTAGCCGACAGACTCAGACCAGACGCGCGTGAAACGGTCGAGCAGATACGTGATTTAGGAGTCTCCGTAAAAATGCTCACGGGCGATGCGCTTCCAATCGCAAAGAACATTGCGCAGCAAATAAACTTGGGCAGCAAAATCGCCTGCATGTCGGAGCTGAAAAGTTTGGCGAACCAACGGGAAATCCTCGATTCAACCGTGGAAGAAAGCGACGGCTTCGCTGAAGTGTACCCAGAAGACAAATTTATGATCGTGAAGGCTCTCCAAGACAAAGCACACGTGGTCGGAATGACAGGCGACGGCATAAATGATGCACCCGCCCTTCAGCAAGCCGAGGTAGGCGTCGCCGTCAAAAACGCCACAGACATTGCAAAAGACGCCGCAAGCGCGGTGCTCACAACTGAGGGACTTGGCGGAATAGTATCCATGATTAACACGTCAAGAACGATCTACCAGAGAATCTACAGCTGGGCACTCATGATGGTTGCACGCAAACTCCACATCGTCGGGTTCGTCGTAGCCATGCTTTTTCTCACACGCTCCTTCATGCTGTCGATAACCAGCACAGTGCTGCTACTATTTCTCGGCGACTTCGTTTCCATGTCAATATCCACAGACAACGTACGCTCTTCCTTAAAGCCTGACAAGTTCAGCGTTTCAAGACTCTTCGGCGTCAGCGGAACCTTGGGCGCTCTAATGACTGTTGAAAGCGTAATCCTAACAGTACCCTGCATGTCCTATTTTGGGTTAACAGGCAACGTTGACAAGATCTACACCTTCGGCTTCGCATACTTGAACATCGCCGGCATCTTCACCCTGATGAGCGTCCGCGAACGAGACCACTTCTGGAAATCACGCCCAAGCAAATTCCTGTCCATAACAGTCACGCTGGAAATCCTGTTCATCATTGCAGTTTCGCTTATAGGCATCTTAGAACTTTCACCGTTGAACTACACCATCATACTCACAATACTAGGCTACGCATTCGCCGTGACCTTCGCGGTGAACGACCCTGTCAAAGTATACCTAACACGCAAATTCAAAAACGAATGAACAACTCGCCGTTTTCTGACCGCCACAGCCATTTTCTGAAAAAGGACCCAACCACAAAGTACGCGGTGTCAGAGGTGAACACTTTTCAAAACTTTCCTGCATTCCACAGGAAACATCCTATTCCGCAAGGCTCCCGTATGTTTCCACATCCAGCGTGCCACATACGTGAGTCAGCCCCATCCCCCTGTAAAAACAAAGGCTTCTTGACATAGGCTCAGCCATGCGGCTTCGCCTTGCTAAACCTTTCATAGCCTATGATTGAGGATCAACCCATGCGTATGCTTCCCTTTCAGCCGAACCCGAATAGCCTACGTATTTTCAGCCAATCAGCCCAAACCATAATAGCGAATACCTTTGTGGGGCAAAACCGCGTTTGACCTGCACATTTAGCTTGCATTCTGGCATTGCCTCATCGAATCATTCGGTATACAGCTTTGAAAGTTTATCATGCAAATACGCAAGACGGATGAGATAACGGTGCATACGCATGTAGAGTAGGCGCTGAAGTAGGAAACACGATGCTGAGGCGTGAGGAAGATTCCTGACGATGCGTTCTTCGTGAAGAATCGAAGTAAACGCCTGAGAAAAGTCTAAAATGAAGGAGCTATTTGGCCGCGCAAGTCGACGAGTTAATCCATGCTCAGTGTTGATGCTGTCATGCCTTGTGTTGTGTGACGTTTTGTGTTTGAAGTTTTTGGGCTAAGGCTTTAATTGTTCCTGAGACAGCGTCAACGTGTACTGCAGCTTCTTTGTTTCTGATGGCGGTTATTGTGGCTATTGCGGCGCGCAGCTGGTTTAGTGTTTCAAGCGACGCGCGTATAACTGCGGTTTTTGCGTCGGCGTTGTAGGTTATCAGCGCCATGCTTGTGAGGCTTGCGCCATGTTCACCGTAAAGCTTTGTCACGGCTTCCCAGATTGTGTTGATTAATTCTTTTGCTTCAGGCGGCTCGTCCGCGTCTATGCGCAACGCGAGGTATCGTCGTTTAGCCCGTTTCAGCAGTCTTTGCCCTCCTTGATGAGGCGTATGCCTGGCGCGACGAATTCTGGGCTAAGCTTTTCTCTGTTACGTTTTACGATGCCAGCGGGATTCGTGGATACGGCGTCTAACGCTTCCATCTCGCCCAGGCTGAAAAGCGAAGCTAAGGCTGCCATCTCGCGTGGTTTCCTTAGCAACCGCGGGTTTGGTGCACCGCTTGACAGGATTATGGGCACGTTAAAGGCTTTTGCCAACTGAACTTCCCGACGAAGGCATGCGAGCAGTCTGACGCGTGCTGAACCTGAAACCATGAGCAAGTGTGCCACGTCTACTTCAAGCGCTGCTAAACCTTGACGGGCAAGCTCGGCTTCAGCGTGGTCGAAGAAGCGCCGGCGAGAGTCAAACGACTGGAAATTCAGTAGGTCCACGCGTCTGTCCTTTGCTGCTTGCCGCGCAACTTCTTTGGATTCGCATGTGACAGCAATGACCTCGCATTTTCGTCTCAGCCGCCGCAGAGACTGCGTAAGCTCGCCTGTGGAGCGCGGCTTAAGGTCTACGCGCACGGCTGCGTCCAGGTTGAAGGTGCTGGCGAGTTTACGGAGTGCTTCTACTTGCTGCGTTAGCTGCGTAGGCGGCAGGGACACTGCGACCAGCGTGTAGCCTAACTCTGCTGCTTTGCTAAGAAACTTTGCCGTGTCCGCAGAGCGTAGGTCTGCGTAAACGTGAAGGTCAGTGAAGGTTCTCCGCATGGATAAGCCCAGCGTCAGTGCAGAAATCCAGGATTTCGACGACGGTTCGGTTTCGGAAATGAAACTTCAAGTGCACAGCGTCTGCTGACCCAAGTTTTACTTTTCCAAAGTAGGCTGCTTGCTTGTCCAGTCTCAGGTACAGGTTGCCTCTTTCCATATGCGTTTCTATGTTTTCAGTTAGGTTTTCCCTGTCCAGTGGGCTTAGGCTTTCCGCGATTTTTTTCAGAACCATGGGCAGTTTCGCCCTGTCTGTGAGTTTCGCTTCGACCAGAAGGATGGGGTTACCGTGATGTCCTGACAGGTTTTTCCGCGTGAACACCGCGTCCTCTGCAACTTCACGTGGCAGGATGTTTCGTACAGCGGTTAAGACTTTCTCTTCGTCTTCTGTGGCGTGCACAAACACGCGTACGTCAACGTAGCCCAATGGCGACTTAGAAAGCAAGCGGCAGACACCGTGAAGTGTTAAGCATTCTGAGGCTTTTAGCTCTTTTCTTCCGTTGCCTGCTTGATGGCGCCGCGTGACGCGTATGCCTTGGCAGTTTCCACGTTCTCTTCGTGCACTGTTCTTCGCCGTTTGTCCACGGGCAGCCCAAGCTTGAAAGCCGCTGGCACGTTTAACCCTGCCCTCCTCAACTCTTCAAGGCTGAAGCCTCGGCCCAACCGTAGCTTTCCGCGTTGTGCACGGACCGTGGGCTTAACATGGTGCATGCGTTTCACCTTTCGCTTTTGGCGCCTGCTCTTTTGCTGGGACGAGCCTTTTCTGCGCCTTTGCCTTTCCTGGTTAAGCCTCTGACTTTTCTGCCCGCGCTCGTCAGGCTTCTGTATACGCGTCCGCGATGCTGCTTCTCCGCAATCCAGCCGACATCCTTGTCCGACTTGACTGCCGGATGATTCGGGTCAACCATTATAACTTCGAACCACTTCCAACGTCCGTCCTCGCCGACCCAGTAGGAGTTCAACACTTCAAGGTTCGGATATTTCCGTGCAGCCCGCTCCTCAGCGATCAGCCTGATGCTTTTGGCAGGCTTGAACTTCAGGACGCCCATACGCTTCGGTCGTCTTCCAGACCTTGGACGCTGCTTCCGCAGGCCGCCTCGTCGCACCCGCACACGAACAACTACAAAGCCCTGTTTTGCCTTGTAGCCTAGCCTCCGCGCGCGGTCAAGCCGTGTCGGATGCTCAACGCGGACAACCGTGTGTTCTTTACGCCACTCCATCAAACGTTTACGCATAAGGTCCTCTACGAAGGTCTCTTCAGGCTTCGCCCATTCCTCAGCAATGTACTTGTACGCCACTATGTTTCCTCCTCAACGGTTTAACGGTTCAGCCTTCAAGGCTACATCACAAGCGGACATCACCGTCCGCAAGCAACGCACATGCTAATCAGACGGTTAAAAATAAACCTTTCCAGCACAGAGCATAACGTCAGCTACCCACGGATAAATCCGTAGGCTTGAAGCTTAGGGTGGTTTGACGCTGTCCTTTCACACCCTTCACCCTTCAAGACGTGCCTGCTGACGGAGGCATCTCCCTCAGGATTCTGGCTCCAGAAATAGTGTTTGGGGACGCCTACTTTTTGAGCCGCCCTAAGGGCGATGTTGAGGCTTGCAACACGGTCTCTGTCCGCTTCAAAACCGCATTCGACGCATTTAAAGTAGCTGTAGCCTCTCCAGTTTTCTTTTCCAACATGCCCGCACCGCGGGCAGGTTTGACTCGTATAGTTTGGCTTAACCTCTTCGACGAATACGCCTTCTCTTTCAGCTACACACCTCAATGCGTGATTGAAAAACGCATAGGGAATGCGGTTAACCTTCCTTCGGCTTTTCCTGCGCCATTCACCCTTACATTTCCTCAAACCCTTAAGCCGTTCAACAGCAATGTTGGCGTTGAACTGTTTAGCCGTTTTAACGATTTCGCCGGCTACCTGCCCCATTCTTGTTCTAACGTAGTTCTGCTGTTTCCCGCTGAGGCTTTTGAGTTTAAGCCCCGCCTTGCTGGAGCCCTTGTCTCTGTAACTCTGAAGCCTTGCTCTTCTCTCTTCAAGCCTGGACTGTTTCGTGAACACGTCTTGTCCATAGTATGTTTGCTTCAGCACCTTTCCATCACTGACAATGGATACTGCGGTTTTAGCGCTGTTAACGTCCACACCCATCCAGTTTAAGCCGCGAGAAGGCTCTGGAAAGTCTTTGGAGAGAACGGCGAGGAAGCTGAGGTTTCGCTTCATGATAAGGGAGGTTAATCGCCATCCTTCTTTCAAGTGCTGTTGAAGCCTCTGGTATGCGCCGTCCTGGCGTAGTGGAACACCTATCCTTTCACGGTTGAGTCTTAAGCTGAGAGCCGGGTTTCCCCGCTTGGTTTGTTTAAAGCTGAAGAGTCGACGGTCAAATCTCACAATGCATTTGCTGATGTCTGCGTTAACGGTTCGTCTTATGTTCCACGCGGTGCTGGTTGCCTCTATGATAAGCTGGGACGCCACGTTGCCTCTGCCTGTGAACTTTTCATATGTTTTAGCGTGCAGTTCAGCCCTCGACGCCGCGTCGCCGACGAAGCCGAGGGCGTCGTTAACGACGCAGAAAAACTCTCGGTATGTTTCTCTAAGCAGCCTCTCTTTAGCCTTCGTAGGCTTGAGAAGGTTCAGAGGCAAACATTTTCTCGTAAGCGTCCCCAAAAATAAATAAAAGGGTGTTCATTTAAAAAATTATGCCGCAATCCCTCCCACTCTTAAAAGGTGTGAGCTTCCTTGCGACTTGTTTGTGAATACTGCATGGTTGAGCCATGGACATACCGCGTGCGTTTGCGCTGCGCAAAAACCATGTATGATGCAGGCGCATCAGAAGGCTTTTGTGCATAGCTTCCGCCTTTGCAAAAAGCGTCGGGTATGCAGTTGCTTGGCTTTACCGTGTCAACTTCGCTTTTGCCTGCGTAAAGAGTTCCACTGTTCGGGCGCGCCAGGCTTCAAAGTTTGAAGGCGACTGCGGGTACGCGTCATAATGCGTCTTGATCTGGTTCATGAAGTTAACTGTTAATCTGAGCTTGTTTAGGAAGCGTACGCGTTTCAAGCCTTTGAACACGCGGCGGGCAGTTTCAGTGATGTTGAGCCGGAACTCTTCGCCTAAGCCTGCTTTGAGCACGTCTTCCTCCGTTAGAAGCTTGCAGTTCATGCCGTAATTCAGGTCTTCGTCTCTGCATGAGAGCAGAAGCATTCTGAAAGCGTCGAGGCTTGCCTGTTTCTTGCCGTAGGCGCGCATGTACTGCACGTTGTATTCCCACAGGTTTTCGCGGTTGAGGTTGCCGTGCTCAAGCGCCGCTGCAATTGTCTCCCCCGCTAAGTGCCCACTCAGCATGGACGGTCCTATTCCGCCGCCGTGGATTGGGTTTACGAGGCACGCGGCGTCGCCCACAATGACCACGCCGTTGGCTACCATCGTGTCAAGTGGTCTCCGCGTTGGGTCAAACCATGCGCCTGCCGAAAGCAGCAGGGAACCATTGAACACGGGTTTTGAGAGCACATGCGTGTAGAACTGCTTCTTCGGGTTCGGGTAGTCGCCACGCATGCAAATGCCTAGGCCAGCGTTAACTCTGGCGCCGCCTTTCGGAAAAATCCATGTGTACCCGCCTGGCGTCACCTTCTGGTTCAAGTAGATCTCGCAGTAAGCTGCGTTTTCCGCTTCCTGCCTCAGCTGGCGTATTTCACGGTAGCATGCTTCAACATCCTCATTCGAGACTTCACGTTCGACGCCGAAATCTTCAGGCAGCCGACGGCGGACGACGCCCATGAACCCGCTTGCGTCAACGACAGCGCTGGCATCAAGCCTCACCCTTTTTCCGTCACGTGCCTTTGCAATTATGCCGCCAACTGCGTCGTCATGAATGACGGGTTCAATAAAAAGCGTCTCTTCCATGAAAACCGTTCCTGCGTCAAGCGCCTTACGCAGCAACCACTGACCGAAAAGCCGCCTGTTCAACAGGTAACCCACGAAATCCTCGTGGGCAATTGTGAAAACCGTGGCTTCGTCCGGCGAGTAAATCCTAATGCCTTCGATCCGTTTCTCTAGCTCGCCATGCTGTGGCTTCTCCAAGCCTAAGGTTTTAAGGTGGTGTTCGCCTAAAGCGTCACCGCAAACTTTCTCTCCGACTAACGCTTGGGGCTTGCGCTCCACAACGCAAACCTTGAAGCCGGCTTCGCTCACGGTTTTCGCAGCTAAGCAGCCTGCTGTTCCCGCCCCAACGACAACCACGTCGAAACGCGTCATACGCATGACTCCGCCAATCTTCGTGTTCTAATTATACCTCGTTGTAAAGATCAACATTTATAAATTATTGCGTATCCCATCGTTTTGCTCGGTTGCTGCAGCATGGAACGTTAGCGTCTATTCTTTCAGGTCTTTCTTGTCGACACCGGAATTTTTGTGGTTTCTTTTACGGTTTCGAACACCATGCACGTCAGCGTCTTTTCGATGCCTTTGACGAGTCTTAGCTTGTCGATGACGATTTTTCCGACGGCTTCAACGCTTTCAGCTCTGAGTTTTATAAGTAGGTCCCAGTCGCCTGTGATTATGTGCACCTCCTGTACTTCGGGTAGCTTGGCGATTTCTTCGGCGACGCGTCTCTGCGACACTGGTTGCGTGTCGCTTTTGGCAGTGTAGGAGACGGATGCGAGTATGAACGCGGCGGTGCCTGCGTTAAGCTTTTCAGGCGATAGGACTGCGCGGTATTCGCGGATTATGCCCAGTTCTTCCATGCGTCGAGTCTTGGCGAACACGGTTGTTACGGGCGCGTTGACCATGCGTGCGACTTCCTTTGCGGTTAGCTTGCTGTTTTCCTGTATGGCTGTGAGGATCGCTAGGTCTTTCTCGTCGAGTTTTGCAGTCATAAATGTAATTATTACAATTATGACGTATAAAAGCTTATAGTTTTTGTAAGAAATGCGTGTTTTTATATAAAAAATTTATTAAACCCGCTGCAATACAAGTCCCGCAAGGCTCAAACGGTATAACGGTGAATGAACCTTGAAGCCCACGCGGATAACCATGCAGAAAACCGAAGCGCTGATTGAAATTCCGAAGCCGCTTCACGAGCTCACCGAAGGCGAGCTTCAGCGGAAAATTCTAATGGGTAAGGTGATGACGCGCACGCTACGCGTGCTCACAGAGAAGTTCACGGATGAAGGCTTCGAATGGCTTCTTCCAGTAGCATTATCCAGATGCACTGACCCGCTGTGGCCTGACCCAGGTGCTTCGATCGAGAAAAGGGTTGAAGTGGACATCTACGGGCAAACCGTGAGGACAACGGCGAGCATGATTATCCACAAGATCGTTGCTGCGTCGCTGGCATACCCCAAGCTTTTCATACTGTCGCCGAACATTCGAATTGAAAAAGCGGAGCGCGCCTGCACAGGTAGGCACGTTTACGAGTTCACGCAGCTCGACTTCGAAATCCGCAATGCTGAAGCCAAAGACGTTTTCAGACTTGTCGAGGACGCCCTTTGCAGCCTAATCCTCACGCTCAAGCGCGACGCAGCGAGCGAGCTTAGGCAGCTGGGTCGCTACGAGCAGTTGCATGTGCCTGAAAAGCCTTTCAAGGTCTACGACCGAAAGGTGCTTGAAGCCCAGTATGGGGCAGAATGGGAAAGCAGGCTGACTGCTGAAGCCGATGCGCCCGTGTGGGTTACAAACATTCCACGCGAGTTTTATGATTACGAAGACTTCGCCACTGGGCAATGGGACAACTACGACCTTTATCTTCCAGGCTATGGTGAAGTGCTTTCAGGCGCAAAACGTGAATGGGAATACGAGAAGATCAGCAGGAAAATTGAAAGAGACCGTGTGAACGGCGGAAACTTCACGTTGCTTCTGAAGCTTGCCAAGCAGGGCAAACTGAAGCCTACTGCCGGCGCAGGCATCGGTGTCGAACGCCTTGTCGCTTGGCTTACAGGCGCCAAACACATCGGCGAAACCCAACCTTTCCCGAAGGTTCCAGGTTACGTCTACGAGCTTTAACCGTGAGGTGCACATTTGAGCCAGACTGTTGAAGTTCTGAAGCCGAAACTAAGCCGAAGCGACTACGCGAAGCTTCACGCCATCAACCATCCAGGCGTCCACCGCTTCATCGCCGAAGCTGCCGAATTGTGCAATCCTGAAAGCATCTTTGTATGCAGCGACTCAGACGAGGACTCTGCGTTTGTGCGGCGCCGCGCTGTCGAAACCGGCGAGGAAAAAGCAATACTTGCGCTTCCAGGACACACCGTGCACTTCGACGGCGTCCATGACCAGGGACGCGACAGGCAAGCCACGAAATACCTTGTGCCAAAAGGCGACCACCTGAGCAAGGCGCTTAACCAGATCAACCGCGACGTGGGACTCGCCGAAGTTAAAGGCTACCTCCGCGACGCCATGAAAGGTCGAACGATGATTGTACGCTTCGTCTCACTTGGTCCGCCGCACTCGGTCTTCACGATTCTCGGTGTGCAGTGCACTGACTCATGGTACGTTGCGCACTCCGAGGACCTGCTGTACCGACGTGGCTACGAAGTCTTCCGACAGGCTGAGCCAGGCCGAGACTTCCTTCGCGTGCTCCATTCGGCAGGCCGCCTCGACGAGAACATGGTCAGCGTGGACCATGAGAAAAAACGTATCTACATCGACTACACGGAAAACACGATTTACAGCGTCAACACGCAGTATGCAGGAAACTCCGTGGGCTTTAAGAAACTTGCCTTCCGCTTAGCCATACGCAAAGCCAACCATGAAGGCTGGCTTGCCGAACACATGCTTCTCATGGGCGTTCACGGTCCAGGCGGACGCAAAACATACTTTGCAGGCGCCTTTCCAAGCGCATGCGGCAAAACTTCCACGGCAATGTTGCCTGGCGAAACCATACTCGGCGACGACATCGCATACATACGTGATGTGGGGCATGTGGCACGCGCCGTAAACGTGGAGTCAGGGATCTTCGGAATCATTCAAGACATAAACCCGCATAACGACGCCTTAATCTACAAGGTGCTCACCACGCCTGGCGAAGTCATCTTCTCAAACGTGCTCGTTAAAGACGGAAGGCCTTACTGGCTTGGCATGGGTAGTCCGCTTCCACGTGAAGGTCTGAACTACTCGGGCGAATGGTACGAGGGCAAAACCGACGAGTCCGGCGAGCCGATACCGCCTGCACACAAGAATGCACGGTACACTGTCGCGTTAAAAGCGCTAGAAAACTGTGACCCTGCCTTGGATAACCCGCAAGGCGTTGAGCTCGGCGGAATAATGTATGGCGGGCGCGACGCAAAAGCATACGTGCCCGTGCAGCAAAGCTTCGACTGGACGCATGGCATAATCGCCTACGGCGCTTCGCTTGAGACAGAGACTACGTTTGCCACGATCGGACAGGAAGGCGTCCCAGAAATAAACATGATGAGCATTCAAGACTTCATCTCTATACCTCTGGGACAGAACATACGGAACAACCTGCAGTTCGGCAAACGCCTGAAGAAGCCGCCGCTGGTTTTCGGCGTGAACTACTTCCTGCGCGATGCAGAAGGCAGGTACTTGAACACCCCGCGAGACAAGCATGTGTGGATAAAATGGATGGAGCTTCGCGTGCACAATGAGGTTGACGCGTTGTCCACGCCGACAGGGCTGATCCCGAAGTACGCAGACCTGCAAACGCTTTTCAGGCAAGTGCTCGACAAAGAATACGCCAAGGAAGACTATGAAAAACAGTTCACCATACGCGTCCCAGAAAACCTCGCCAAAATCGCGCGTGTAGAAGCCTTCTACCGAGAAAAAGTCCAGGACACGCCAGAGGAACTCTTCCATGTGCTGCATCAGCAGCGCCGACGCCTGCTTGAAGCGCAAAAAGCCCACGGCGACTACATTCCGCCAGAACGCTTCGAACCTTAACCAAAACGGAAGCCGCGAAGATGACAGGACACGACGAGAAGGCAGCAGACAAACGGCTTTCGCCGCAGACACCGGAGAAGAACGGAGCACACGTATGAATTCACCGTTCATAACCGTTAATTATGTTTGCCATGCATGGAAAAAACAGCGCGAGGCGTAGAACAGTTGAGCAAGAAAAAACCTGATGGTCAAAATGCGCAGCACACTGTGGACTTCACACAACTCGAAGACGACGGCTCATTCGCATGCCCCAAATGCGGCGCCATCATCTCGCCCGACGACGACACTGAAGAAACCTACCGAGTGCTCGAAACCGAAGTCCAAAACAACGAGCTTGCAGCCTTAACCATCGAATGCGGCACATGCCGGAGCATAATACGCTTAACAGGAATGAACAAGGTTCTCGAAGCGCTCCCCAGCTGAAGAAGCCCGCATGCAGCAAGGCTTCAGCAGCGTCCAGCGGCTCGCCCGCGTATTTCGGAAAATCAGCTTCAGACTCTTATTGTGAAGCACAATGCAAAAACCGCCAAAAGCGCGGCTGCAAGGAGTTTCCGGCTTCGTGAAAGCCCTGAAACATCGTCCAGCGGCCCAGGATGCTTGAACATCGACATCAGGATTATGAAGAGCGCCATGAAATAGAATTCTGGTCCCACGAGGAGAAGCAACGCCACCGACAAAACCGTCAATGCCGTCCGTTGCCTGTCAGACGCCACAGCCCGCGCAACATGCCCACCATCGAGCATGGCAGCAGGCAACAGGTTAATCATCGTAACCACCATTCCCGCCCAGCCTGCGTAAGCTACAGGATGAAGAAGCAAAACTTCGCCTGCGCCGGAGACGGTCGGCAGCAGCCTAAACGCCGCGTACAAGCGAGCAAGCAGCAGCCAACTCACAGGCATAAGGCTTAACTCTGCAGCGCCCTCAGGTTTTGGTGCCGGAATCAGCAGCGTCAAGCCAACTGCGCTCAATACAAGTGCCACGATGAAGCCTGCAACTGGTCCAGCAGCGCCCACATCGAACAAGGCGTCACGGTTAGGCGGAAGCGAACGCTGCATAATCACTGCGCCCAAAGTGCCAAGCGGCGGCGGACCGGGAACAAAATATGGCGCTGACGCCGCGATGCCTCTCTGACGCGCCGCCAGCTTGTGCCCCAACTCGTGGATGCCTAACACAGCAAGCATTGACGCAGAGAAAGCGAAGCCGCTGAGGAACGGGCTGATGCCTGTCTCGGCTGGAAGCATGAAATAGCCCGTCGCGAAAGTTGTGGCAACCGTTGCAAAAAACAATAGCCAGAACATCTTGGCGCTGCCTGGCTTCACGGCAGGTTTATGCACGACTGTGAGTACGATTCGACCGTTCGACCTTTTAAGGAAGGCGCTCAAGCCTTTTCCGTCGAGGAGTCTTAGCAGCTTAAGGAAGGACTGCTTCGTTTCCTGCGGATGCTTCAAATAGTATGTGGGCGCGCCTTGTGAAAGCGAGGTTTCATCTACCTGAAAACATTCTTGAACCATGCCTGTTATCTCTTCGAAAGAGACTTCTATGCCTGTACGATCGAACGCGTCTTCATGGAGCTCCGGCGCACTCATCTGTACGGTACCTTGATGGCTGCATAGGAGTCTTTTCTGCGCCTAAAAAGGTTTTGAGTCTTCTCTGGGATGCGGCGTCTACGCGTGCAACATGGTTCTATGCAAGTCAGCGCTAAAGTCTTGGCGACGTTGCGCGCTGCATCTTGCGAGCTGAGGCATTCTTGAGCTGAACGCTCTTCTTTCAGCATTTTTACATGTGACGCTTGACCGTGAAGTGAGGCTTCCCACTAACGGATTAAAAGCACCGGCGTGTGTCCATAGCCTACGACACAAGCCTATGCACTCTAGCCATAGGGGCAGCTCGATGGGTTGATTTTCACGGCTTTAGTCATTCTGAATTTGCCTTAAGCCACGACTTTTACCCGTGCTCGTTTTGTCAGTGATTGGGCTTTTCTTGTTTTCCGCGGGGAGAGTTAAGCTCTTTTAGGAGTGTCTCACTATTTGTAGGCTGATCAGAGCTGATGTTTGATGGCAAGTGGTCGACGGAAGATGCTTGCGGCACGTGAAGACTTGGCGGATGCAGCCAGCAGACTTGCCGCTGAAAAGGGCTACACACTGTTCAGTTTCGTCAACAACCTTCTGGAATTAGCCGTCAGGGTTGAATCATCAGGCGGAAGCCTGGAGAAAGCGGTTGAGAACTACGCGCTGGCGAAAGCTGTAAGCGAGGCAAGTTTCACGCTTGTGTTGGAAAGCGCGCTCTATGGCACGGCGGAAATCGCGTACCAGAAAGCTAGAACAGAAACGCTGCGCGTCTGGTATGAGGCAGGCGTATGGGTTGCGAAGCATTACAGCAACCGCGGCGTTAAAGACCCGTTAACCGCCATAGAACGGGACATCACTTTTCTGAGCTGGAACATTCCGGAGTTTCGGATTGAAACACATGGAAACATGGCTTCCGTTAGAGTGTTGGCTCCACGTTTCAACGAATCGTACACCATGCTTTTCCTACGCTTTCTCGAAGGCATTCTTGAAACGGTGGAGTACCGAATAATCCATAAGGATGTGGGAAGGGGCAACATACGTTTGGAAGCGGTTAAGAGGGGAGTGAATGTCAAAGGGTAAGGGCAAGAAACTCGTCTATGTCTCCGAAAGCCTTGTTGACGAAATCTCGAAGATTTCGCGTGCCCGAGACACGCACGTCGGCAAGTTTGTGGAGGACGCGCTTAGACAAGCCGTCACGATGACGCGGGACGGCCAGGACTTGGCGCAGGTTGTGGACTTCTACAACGTGATGCGCGCGCACCGCGTGTTGGGCGGTGCATTTATCCCTTCAAGCATTCTTGACTTCATGGTTGAAAACCTCTGGAAAGAAAAGCAAGAGCAACTCTTGGAATGCTTTTATGAAAGCGGCAAATGGTACGGTATATACTTGAAGGACAAGTATGCCGAACCTGTGGAAGCGCTTGAACCCTTCTTGAAGCTTACACGCTGGGAACTGAACGACGTGGAAGTCAAAGATTGGGGAAACAACGTCAAAGTTCGATGCGTCTCAACCGTGCTTACAAACGAGGGCACGCTTCTTTTAAGCAGGTTCCTTGAGGGGCTCATGCACGCCTTAGGCTACAAAACCGAGAAGGTCGACTGCCTGAAAGGTCTCATAATACTTGAATCCAAGAAATAGGCTGAATCGCATATTATCCTCAAGTATACACAGCTGCGTGGTTCTGTATACATTCAGCCTTTAGGCTGTTCAAGTGTATACAAGACGCGTTTTGTGGCTGGTCACGATTTACACAAAGGATAAATAGCAATATTCACGATATTAAAGCCTGCAAAAATAAAAAAAGGAGAGATGAACAAAAATGCAAAAAACGAAAGCAGTAACTCTCACAGCGCTTCTTCTCACAGCCTTCGTCATTGCGCTTCTACCCATGGCAAAAGCTTCAACAGGCTACATACTCATAAACACAGCCACTCCGCCTAGTACCGTGGGACAACAGGTTCAGGCAGGCGGCAGCGTCAGCCTTTACTTCGGCGGCGTAACATGGTCAGGCGGGCAATTCTATCTGCTGCTAAGCCGAGACGGATTCTCACAGGTGTCGCCGGGTGACATGCTTTACACACCAACCTTCAACCTTGCCAACCTCACAAGCAGCACCATAAGTACATACACAGGCGCTAACGGCACATGGCTCGTTGGCGACAGCTGGGTCAACGGCTCAATTCCATTGAACATTGCAGGCGGCAACTACTTCATCAAAGCCTTCGACGGGACAGCCACCTCAGTGGCGGTCACAGACACATACATAACCGTCACAGCAGCCTTCCGCGTCGTGCCAACTCAAGGCGCAGGCGGGACTTCAATCTCACTCAACGGTTACGCCTTCGGTCCCAACGCCCTCGTAAACCTAAGCTACTTCAATCCCATTTCAGTGACATGGGTTTCAATCGTAAACTTGACCGCCGCAGACAGCCTCGGTCAATTCGTCTATCCAATGCTGGCACCCGACCTCAAGCAACTAATGCCCACAGGGGATAATCCGCTGCAGAATAACACGATTACCTTCCGCGCCGTGGAAAACGCGACAAGTGCCACATATAATGCAGATTACACCGAGTTCAAACGTGGTCTACTAAGTGTTGGGTCACGGTTTGCGACAGGTCTGTATGGAAACGCCACGGACTTTGCTGCTGTTAGCCCGATCCAAGTGCTCGTCGGCGTAGGCTCATCCCTGAGGATTGCTGGAAACTGGTTCTATCCAGGAAACGTGACCTTCCTCTGGGACGGTGCAACAACCGTCGGCACGACAACAGCTAACGGCACAGGATACTTCAACACTACGATAACAGTGCCCATGACAGGCGTCGGAGGGCACACAATCGTCATCAATGATCAAAGCGTCAACAACTTCGTAATCTACGTAAACGTTTCAACCACACTTACACTTAACCCAATTAAGGGACCAGTCGGCACAGTCGTAACCGCAACAGGCTACGGCTACCCATCTTCCAGCGGAAGCACCGTGTACAACGTAACGCTCACATGGTACGGCTACACTAACCGCGCCGTAGGATGGGCACTCACAGACGCTTCAGGCTATTTCACCACAACATTCGTAGTTCCACGCGACTACGGTAGCGGGCACACCGTCACAGGCGTCGCAAACGACACCGCATCGACCTCTGCAAGCGCAACCTTCAGCGTCACGCCAACGCTCATAATAGACCCCGCACAATTCAGCAACAACGCTTCACTCATGGTGTACGCACGCGGCACAGGCTTCGACCCATCATACAACTATACACCGAACATCGACAACAACTACTTAGGCATCGACCCTCTAGACGATGATTACCCAACGAGTCTCTATCCCAACGCGACAGGCGACATCACCATAGGCTTCGTAGGCGCAGGCTTCAGGCCAGGACTCCACGTGTTCACCATATACCAAGCCGGCACCACAGCTGCTGGAACGATAGTGCCCTATGCCTATGCAACTTTCACCGTGCTAAGCACAGGCGACCCAATCGCTGACCTCTTAGCCTCAGTCAACAGGACGCTTGTAAGTGTCAACGGCACTGTTGCCACAATCAGCACGGACGTAGGTACGATAAAGACTGATGTGTCAGTGATCAAGGCGAACGTTACGAGTATAATGGGCACTGTTGCCACGATCAGCACGACGGTTGGTACGATCCAGACTTCAGTAAGCTCCATAAACGCGATGGTCACCAGCATAAACAACGGCATTGCCACGATACAGACAGACCTCGGCACAGTCAAGACCAGCGTGCAAAACATTAACCCGAGACTAACCGCAATCGAAGACGCCATCGCCGTAGTCGTCACAGACGTAGGCACGGTCAAAACCGACGTTGAAGCCTTGAACCCGACCATAACCTCAATCCAAGGCGACGTTGCAACTGTGAAGACTGATGTTGGCACGCTTAAAGGCACAGTAACATCGATCGACGGCAACGTTGCAACTGTGAAGACCGATGTTGGCACGCTTAAAGCCACCGTAGCCACAGTGCAAACCGACGTTGAAACCAACCTTCCAAACCAAATAACCGGCCTGTCGACACCCATATGGATCGCTGTGATTCTCTCACTGATCGCCGCAATCGCCGCGATCGCAAGCATCATACTCGTCCGCAAAAAAATAGCAGGGTAAACCAGCTACACTAGCCAACATTAACCTTCCTTTTATTTTTTTCAACAACTCACACAGACCGCACCGGGTCATCCAGGTCGCCTGAAACACGTTGCCTAGGCATGGAAATCAGGCTTTTCAGAGCTACCAAGCGTCGCCGTGCAGACGCGAAAAATAAGCTTTACACGCTCGAAAGACGTTAACACACCACATGTATTCTCGCGGTCATGCGAGTTCTGAAAGAACCTCTTCAGGCTTGAATTCTTCTTTTGACCTCACCGAGGCTTCCTCAACGTACAGTCTAACAGCCCAGGAAAGCGCGTCTTCACATACAGGTACGTAATCCAAGCTCTGGACGAAATAGCTTAACAGCGACGCGGCGCATGCAAACTTCATGACATGGCTTTCAAGCCTTGCAGAGAACCGCAATCCACCTTCTGGTATGCGTTTAAGTATGGCCTCCCGTGCGCGGCCTATCGCCGCGTAAGTCGCGTCCGTGATCAACACAGGCTTACGAGGCAGGCGGTCGCGGACAAGCGGGTGCCCTGTTTCCGCCGCGTAAACGAGTGTCACATGGTCACGTATCTGCTCCGCCATCTTGTCCACGGTGATTTCGCCGAGCGCCAAGCGCATCTGGCTCTGGGCGATTTCGACGAAACGTTCCTTCGTTAATCTGTGCAAGCGGCATATCATGCGGTCCTCGATCGCGTTAAAGTTTGGGTCACTGATTGTTACTTCGTAGCCTCGACCCATAACCTTCGTGTTGTAGTTCACGCTGAAGAACGAGTCAAACCTGTACGGACCGATCACTTCCCGGTGAAGCTCATACTTGATTTCGCCGCGTTCCATCGCGATCTTGAGAATGTCCACCATGCCTGAATACCGGAACCAATCGTTGAATTCTGGTACGATGAAGTTAAACGTTCGACCCGCGTAAGCCTGACCTGCACGTATGAAACGCGCCGGCGACATGCCGCCACAGTAGCGGTTTCTCCCTGGAATGCCATGTGGCTTAACGCGGCCTCCAGCGCCGCCGAGGATCAAGTCGCGTGTGGAGAAGCTTTTACCCGTGCCAGGCTCGCCGAACAACGCGAGCGACCAGCCTGTCCGCATGCCTGTCTTTCCCTGAGGGTTCACGATTTCCGCGTCCGCCAACCCGTACTGTTGAATGATGCTGAGGAAACCGTCAAAGTACAATACGGGCCCAAACAGGCTCTGAAGGTACTCCGCCAAACGCGTTACAGAGAACGTCTTTCCAAAACGTACTGTGGCTTCAAACCTGTGCTTGACCAAATCGTTCAAGTACGCGTCAAGCTCAGCCTGCATCTGCGCCACGGCACGTTTTTCTTCTGCTAACGCGTCTGGCTTCTGCTCTGCTTCGCCAGCCGCTGGAAGTGTTTCCGCAGCCGCCGGCACTTGCTGAGACACAGGTAGACCAAGCTCCACGCGGACAAGCGGAAGCGTTTCTTCTGGGATGCGCCATTCACGGTAGAACTCGCCCCTGAACACGGGTGTGACAAGCATGGTTTTTTCAAACGTGTCAAGCACGGCGTACGCGTCGATTTTCTGCTTCACTGCTTCACGATACTCCTTCAACCCGAACACGCCGCCCGCCTGCACCATAAGCCGCAAAACGTCTAAAGCTGCCTTGCCCTGCTTCTTCTCAGCCTCTTTAACCGCCGCGTGAACCCTGTCCGCGAAACCGCGAAAACTTAAAATGCCGTTCTCGAACGAATAATGCTGTCCGTGAAAAACCACCCAGCTTCGGCGCCCAAACTTCTTAAGCACTTCCTGCAGTTGCACATCGCTTAAAGCCTTAGCCAGCTCTAACGCCGCCTCATCCATGTCGGTTTCCCAGCCGCTTACGAAACGGTTAAAGTAGCTGACGCCAAACGCTTTGCCCGCTTCGAAAACGTCTTCAACCGAGAGGACACGTTGAATAAGCAGTTTCTTCTCCAAAGTTTTCTCGCCGCTGCTCATGAAGTGTCACCTGCAACTGCTTCAAGCGCTTTGCCCACGTCTTCCGCCGAAACCCAGCCTCCGCCAGTAAGTCTTTCAAACCCAGATTTAACAGTCGCCGCGAACCCCTCGCGCCGCAGGATGTCCTGCGCTGAAACAAGGCTTACGACGGCCGAGGCGAACTTCGCGTCCTCCTGCGTTTTCTCCTCGACGCGCGCCGCAGCCTCCTCAAGCTTCGTGCAGACCACACGCGGTTGCTGCTTCAAACACGAGTCAGGCTTAAACGTAAGCATCCTGCGAAGCCCCTTCAACGCGCCGCTTGCCTCGCTCAGACGCATGGGCGGAAACATTCTGCACCGTGAAACATCCCTGTCCACGTACTTTGCTGCGTACATGGGTACGCAGATGAGCCTCAGCTCGTCGGCTTCAATGTTGACTACTGCCTTATGCTTGAACGCGTCAGCGTCCCTGACGATTTCACTGATGAGCCCCTCAATGTTTCTACGGGCTTTCGCCGCTTCTGCATGCATGAGTTCAACATTTTTCGTCAAGTTCTTCAACTTCGCCGCATACGTCTCATCTGCTTCGCTGAGCTTGTCTGCTTCCGCGTCTAAAGCCTTGCGGAACTCTTCGTTTTCATGCTTAACGCGTTTCTCCGTTTCCTTTCGCAGCTTATCCACAAGCTCTGAAACGGCCTCCGCGTCTTTCTTGGCTGCGCTGATTTCCCGCTCAAGCCTCTGAAGCTCGTATGCGCCGTAGGCTTTCCCAGCACCGCCTTTCCTGCGTTTACGCTCAGCTTTCTTCAATCGTTCAAGAACCGCGTTTTTCCGTGCTTCAAGCTTGTCCACACGCTTAACATGCCTGTCCAGCCGCCTCGACAAGGCTGAAATCCGCCTTTCAGATTCCTTCAGTATCTTCGCTACGACATCGTCGTGGCGCCGCGTCAGAACCTTGGCTCTCTCGTCAAACTGGGCCTTCAAGCCTGAAAGCTCCGTTTGGCGTTTTTCCCTGAGCAACTCAGCTTCACCGCTTAGCCACTGCACCATACGGGAAACAGCGCTGTCCAAAGCGTCTAACGCAAAGCGAAGACCACGGACATCCGCGTTCGCACGTCTCAGCCTGTTTACCAACGCGTCCCGCGTTTTAACAGCAGCGTCCGCGTCGACTGCAAACGGCAGCAGCGGTACCGCGTCTTTGTCTTCTACACGCTGCGCCTTGCTGGCGCCTCGGGACAGATACGACAAAAATTCCACGTCAGAAACCACCGCGGCGTACGCCTCTTCAACTCTGTGCGCTGTTAAGCTTCCAACCTGCCGCTGCAAAGCTGCAAAGAACGTTTGGAAGGACGTTTCGTTCCGTGCAAGGTCGTCAACCACCCCAGCGATGCCTTTCACCTCCATGAACGAAGCCTTGTACGCGTTAAACGCAAGTCCATCGAGCACGAGACACTCGCCGGGCAACGCTGGAACAAGCCAGAAAGGATAGTAAACCCTCGCCAAAGCTGCAACACGCTCCGCGGAGGTTCTGATCAGTCCCGCTTTCCTGCGGCGCGAACCCGCCATCAACACGGCGTATGCAAGCTCAGCATCAGGCTCCCACGCTTTAACCTCGTCGTCTGCCACGATGAAGGGGTAAACCAAATTCACTGTGACCAGCCACCCGCGCTGAAAAGCTTTCTGTAACGCTTCTTGCTGTACGCTGGAATCAACAGGTACATGGCTTCGGCATGCCCACTCAGCAAAGTCAGCGCATCCCAGAAAACACTAATACATACCGCTTTTATATTTCTCTTTGCGCCCTCTTTCAGGAGCGTTGGAAACGTGTGACGCAAGCACAGCCTTACGCTAAGCTTTCAGAGGGCGGGGAGACGCTGAATGGAAATCCGAAGCTTCACCGTTGGCGCATTGGCGACTAACTGCTATGTCGTTTCCTGTCCGCACACGTTGGAAGCCATAATCATTGACCCTGGCTTCGATAGCAAGCTTGACGCGCAGCGCGTTCACAGATACATTTTGGAAAAAAGGCTGAAGCCTCTGTACATCGTGAACACGCACGGGCATCCAGACCACACGTGCGGAAACGCTGAAGCGAAACGTTGGGGCAACGTGAAACTGCTAATCCATGAAGCAGACGCTTATATGCTTGGCGCATCAGGCGAGGCGTACGCGCAGCGTTTAGGCTTCAACTGCAGTTCGCCGCAGGCAGACCTTCAACTGCGCGAGGGTGACGTCTTATCCTTTGGTCGCGTTACGTTCCGCGTGATGCATACGCCAGGTCATAGTCCTGGAAGTATCCTGCTTGTTGGTGGGTTAAAGGTTTTTTCAGGGGATACTCTGTTTGCGGGTTCGATAGGTCGGACAGACCTGCCAGGCGGGTCTGAGAGGGATATGACTGAGTCTTTGAGGCGTATCCTCGGTCTGCCTGATGAATCGGCGATTTATCCAGGACATGGGCCTTCGACGACGCTGCATAGGGAGAAGCGTGTTAACCCGTTTCTGTCAGGTTTGTGATGTTCAATTTTTTTGAGTGTTTTGCGGCGTGGTCGTTGGTGTTCAACGCTTCTAAATATTATTTATTGAGACATAATATTTAATAGGTTCTTAGTCGCCCATAATAATGGCGAAAAATCAATGCCCAAACTCCAGCTAAGCCTCTCAAGCCTTAAAAAACTCAAAATAACCCTACCATCCAAGAAAAAAGCGCCAGAAGCCACACCCCCGCCCCCTCCCAAACCAACCCCGAGAGGAATAAAGGTCATAGACAAATACCCGCTATACGAGCCCTTCGCACACGTGGCAATCGTCCAAAACCCAAAAACAGGCGAGCTCAAATACATGCTCGACGAGCTCCAGCTTGACCCGCTTGAAAGAGGCGTGTACAACCGCATACTCGAAATCCTCCTAGCCGAAATCGAATCGCCTAAGGAGGAAGTCACAGACCCGCGAAGGTTCTTCGCCGAGGAAGCCCGAAAAATCGTCGACAAATACCGCATCAGCCTCGGCTGGCTACCAGACGTTTCATGGTACAAAATTCTCTATCACGCCGAGCGCGACCTAGTCGGCTTCGGCAAAATTGACCCTCTCATGCGGGACCCAAATATTGAAGATATCTCCTGCGACGGCGTAGGCAAACCAGTTTACATTTGGCACAGGGCACATGAAAGCATTGAAACAAACCTCGTCTTCGAATCCGACGAAGAACTCGACAACACAGTCGTCAAACTCGTCCATATGGCAGGAAAGCACGTAAGCTCAGCCTTTCCCATCGTTGACGCTTCACTACCTGGAAAACACCGCCTCGCCGTCTGCTACAGACGCGAAGTTACACCTTTCGGAACAGCCTTCACAATCCGAAAGTTCAGGGAAGACCCCTACTCAATCGTGGACCTCATGAACATCGGAACCTTCTCCGAGGAAATGGCCGCGTACCTATGGGTCTGCCTTGAAAACCGCGCGTCCATAATGGTGCTCGGAGGCACCGCCGCAGGCAAAACTACAGCATTGAACGCCTTGACCTGCCTAATCAAACCTGGAAGCAAAATCGTCACGATCGAGGAAACCGCCGAGCTTAACCTGCCCCATGAAAACTGGGTTTCGCTGATCGCGCGGCAAAGCTACGGGCTTGGCGGAAGCAACGTCGGCGAAGTGACACTGTTCGACCTTGTCAAAGCGTCCATGCGCCACCGCCCGGACATTCTCATCGTCGGCGAGGTCCGTGGACAGGAAGCCTACGTGCTCTTCCAGGCGCTTGCAACAGGCCACGGCGGCATGTGCACAATGCACGCGGAAAACCTTGACGCTGCAATTAAGCGGCTGACCCAGAAACCCATGGACATTTCACCTGCATACATTCCGCTGATGAACCTCGTAATTCCAGTGCAGCGCGTACACCTCGTCAAAGGAAACGAAAAGAAAGCCTACCGACGCGTTATAACAGTCAACGAAATCGTAGACTACGAGGACTACCGTACAGTCTTCAAATGGAACCCTGCGAAGGACGAACATGCCTTCGCTTCAGACCAAAGCATGCTCATGCAGTCGCTTTCAGAAAAGCTCGGCGTAACCGTGAAAGACCTGCTCAGCGAAATCGAGAAACGCAAAACCGTGCTACGCTGGATGCGCGAACGCAACATAAGAAGCTACAAGGAAGTCGCCGCCATAATCGCCGAGTACTACGCACGGCCAAAACAGACGTACCAGAAAGTCATCTCAGGCGAGGAGGTTAAACCCGTTGCCGCTGATGGAAACGCTTGAAGCCTGGTCCTTCCGCGTTTTCGGCGGCATCGCACCAGCCTTTCTCAAACGTGTCTACGAGTTTAAAGGCTCGCTTGAAAGGGCAAAAATCAAAATCTACCCTGAAACCTACGTTGCCCTAATGTTCTTCATCGCCGTGCTGACGCTGCCCGTCTCAGCCGTCGCCATCGCCCTACTCTTTCTCTTCGGCTTCATGCCTCTGCTTTTCCTCGTCCCGCTGCCCTTGTACGTCATGGTAGGCTTCATCCTTGCACCAATGTCAAAAGCCAGCGACAGGGCAAGCGGGGTGGAGCGTGAAATGCCCTTCGCTGCCGCGTACATCAGCGTCATGGCTTCAGGCGGCATCGCACCGTACACAAGCTTCAAGAGGCTTTCAGAGGTTGAATTGATGCCGGCCATGCGAAGCGAAGCAAAAGAGATAATCAAGGACGTTGAAATCTTCGGCATCGACCCTTTAACCGCGCTTGAAAAAGCGGCAAAAAACAATCCACTGGACATCTTCAGAGACTTCCTCTCAGGGTACGCTTCAACCGTCATCATCGGCGGAGACATCGGGCACTTCCTAGAACGCAAGGCAGAAGACATCTTCAAGGCCCGCGCGATGCGCGTCAAAGCCGCTGCTGAACGCTTGGGCATGCTCCTGGAAACCTTCATCATCGTAATGGTCATGATGTCCCTGTGCTTCTACATACTCTTCAGCGTCGACGCCATCTACAGCATGGGCGTCTCGCTGTATTCAGGCATAATCCTGTACACTTACCTGTTCACACCGTTGCTTTCGATGCTCTTCATATACATGGCTCACAGTATGCAGCCTAAAACGCCGATCGTTGACATGCGCCCATACAAGGTGTTCGCCGTGTGCGGCGCCGTCGCCGCCGTCTTGTTCCTGCTGTTAACAGGCTTCATGGGCGCGGTGGAGGTTCCCTTCTTCAGCTCATTGCGAACGCTCATAGACCTGCCAACAGCAATTGCCATCTCGCTCTTCGTAGCCACAGCGCCCGCCGCCATAGTCCACATGAAACTTTCAAAAGAAAAAAGCAGCATGGAACAAGGCGTCTCAAACTTCCTCAGAGACCTCACTGAAGTCAGAAAAACAGGGCTTTCGCCCGAAAAATGCATCGAAAGCCTATCCAACCGCGACTACGGCGCCTTCACGAAGGAACTGCGGAAAATCAGCTCTGAAATCTCATGGGGCATCCCCATAAAACGCGTCATCATGGACTTCCTCAAACGTACACACAGCTGGATGACTCAGCTCGTAATGTTCCTCCTCGTCGAAACAATCGACGTAGGCGGCGGCACAATAGCCATGATCGAATCGCTTGCCCGCTTCAACAACCTGACGCAGGAGGTTGAAAAAGAAAAGAAAATGAGCGTACGCCCCTACATCATGATGCCCTACCTAGCTTCAATACTGCTCGTGGCAACGACGATCATGATGATGGGCTTCACGACGGGAACGCTTGCCGTAACCGTACCAGGACAAACCGCGCCTCAGAAAGACTTCAGCGCCATGAAAACCATCTTCCTCGCGTCAGTCATCTTCCACAGCTACCTCATAGGAATAGTCGCGGGAAAAATAAGCGACGAATCCGTCGCTTCAGGCTTCAAACACGCGTCGATACTCGTAGTAATCGCCGCGTTAGCTGCGAAACTAGTCCCCATGTTCATGCACATATGAGTGGAGAAAGGAACGCGCAAGTCATGTACCTGAAAAAATACGACGCAAACTTAAAAGACAGAAGGGCAGTAAGCCCAGCCATTTCCACAGTGATCCTTACAGCCGGCATAGTCGTCATGGTCCTTGTCGCAATGAGCTTCTCAAACGGCTTCCTTAACACGCGTATGGCAGAAAGCGAATTCACCACAAATAAACAGTTTATGCTAACCACAGCGCTCCAGCTGGACGACATTGCATGGACAATCGGACGGACAGAAACCGTGCGCTACTCAAGCCGCTACGGACAAGTAAAGTTTCAATCCCCTGCCTTAGAATATTCCTTCGAAGTCGACAACGGCAACGGCTGGCAACAAATACTCACATACCAAACAGGAATAATCCTATACAACATGCCAGCAAACGTCCACACGCTTGGAAACAACTACTTCGAACGCGTTTACCCTTCTGACGGCAGCTTCCTACAGCAAGGTGCCTCAGCATCCGTTGCTCACGTTTACGTAATCGAAAAACTCCCGATGGCCGAAGGAAACTACACACGCGTCGTCGTTGCGCCTTCAATCCGATGGCTTGAATCAACAATCATCGGGCTGTCGCAGACAAAGTACCTGAAGTTCTACGCACCAGCACTCATAAGCGGCGGGCACCCACAGCTTTCCCAGTCTATCACACTTATCGGCAACAACGTAACCAAATATGTACTAAACGGCGTAAACGCTGTTAGGGTAAACGTGACTTACCCAAACGCGGGAATAGGCTTTGACGCGGACTTCTTCAAGTTCCAAACACAGTCCGTGGAGCTCACAGGTCTCGGCGGCGCAGTCGTCGAATTCTACGTAGGCGAGGTGAAAGTTTCCCTCGGAATGCACGCGTAAACCCGGAGGTAACCATGAATGCCGCATGTAACAATCGAATACATGATAATGATTCCAATGCTCATCCTCCAGATCTTCCTCTTCCCGTTAACCGCCGCTTGGATCATGAACACATGGACAACTTCGCGGCAAACGCTCGCGTTGCAGGACGCCGCTAGTCTCATAGGAAGCTCAGTGCAGCAAATTTACTTTTCACTAGATCATGAAACAATTGCAGAGGGCACTCTGGTCAGTCAGCTCAGCGCTCCAAAATTCATTGAAGACAAACCCTACACCGGAAACGCCACAATCCGCGCAGTGACCGATTCCTACTCTAACGCGAGTAAAGCGCTACAGATAACGCTGAAACTCACAGGGTCAGAAATCACCGCGACCACGATGGTCACACTTGGACAGAACGCTGAATGGCGCAGCTCCACTTTCATGAGCAACGCTACAAACACGTGCATCAAGGCGCAGAAACTCGCGAACGGCACAATCATGCTTTCCTTCGGAACCAACAGGTGACCCGTGTATGGCAAACGCTACAATCGACCACATCGTTTCTATCATCGTCTTCTTAGGCGCCTTACTGCTATTCATAAGCTTATTCAACCAGACGATACAGACGGCCACCGTCTACCAGAACCATAAAGCCGTAGCCTCAAAATGCAGTGACACAATAGACAACGTGCTTCTAAGCCCAGGCGTTCCAACAGACTGGAGCCAAACAAACACGCTTCCAACAAGCTTCGGCCTTCAGGACCCAGAGTTCACACAGTATACACTCAGTCCATTCGCGCTTATGCGCCTGTTTTCCGCATCAGGCACTCCTGTATACTACTCGAAGACAGGCATGACCTACAGCAACATAACCTTGGGTTTCGGCGAATCATTGCTGGTGCCCGAAAGTCAAGCCATAAACTACTCCACTGCGTTGAAGCTGCTTGGACTGAACGGAAGCTACGGCTTCCGCCTCACGTTGGAACCAACAGTCAAAGTCGAAATCAGCGAGCAACAGCGTAGCCCGCTGCGCCTAGCCATCAGCGTTTTAGGCTCAGGCTTCCCGCTTTCCAACAGTCAGGTCAGTTACTGCTTCATAGCCGTTGAAGGACGCGTTCAAGGCTATCCCGCGTACACCGCGTCATACGGCACGTTGACAACCGACGGCGCCGGATACGCCTACGCTAGCTTCCAAGACTTCAACGCCGACGAAGACTCGTACATGTTCATCGCATATGCACACCTGAACGGGCTCGTTGGAATGGGATACCGCTCCCACGTGGTCTACGACCAGAACTATGTGATCCCCTTAGTCTCCGCCTTCCAAACGGGCGAAGTTATACTTGCACATAGCTGGGACGTCCACGGCGGATCGGATCCAGCTGAAATCGCGTATAACGCCACGTTTGTACTGTTGGCTGAAGACTTCACACTTCGCGAAATGCCCTTAGACAACGCCACTGGCAGAATCGTTGGGAGGCTGAACTACGGTCAAGAGTCACAGTTTGCCTACGCTACACTCGCAATTAACACGCATAACCCAGGGATTCTGATCGTGACCTACAGCAAAAGCGCCGTAGAAAACGGGGTCATCGTAATGCCATGGGGAATAAGCGCGCTCGGCTTCCCCGTAGAATTCGGCGGAGACCCTTCCGCGCAGGAATGGGTTGCCACTGATATTCGCGTGGTACGCGTAGGCGGCTTAACCTATCAGGCGAAGCTTTCAATGTGGAGCGAAAAAGGAATCTCGGTGATGGGATAAAAAATGATGCGTACAGTCGAAGTACTCATTGTCATCATAATAATCACAGGCGCATTTATCGCAGCTTCATTCTTTGCAGTGCTCCCATGGCCCAGACAAGTTTCGCCCATGAACCTGAGGCGCCTTGCGTTGACCACGCTTCAGACCTTAGACGCTGAGCACGACTTGGCGCAGGCAGCCTTCGCCACAGAAAACGACACATTGTGGGCTGGGCTTCAAGTCGCGCTTTCCGCCTCGCTTCCGCCAAACGTCGTCTACAACCTCACAGTCTTCGAAGTTGGAAGTCAAGGCGGAGCTGAACTCTACCAAACCGTTAAAACTGTTTCGAACGCTGAGAGCCTAGGTATAACCTCCGACGCTTCAATGTACATGGTCGCCTCTTCAAACGTGACGTTCAACGCTGTTCCAGAAAAAATCGGCGAAAACACTGGCGGCGGCACGCTTTACATACTTAACTGCAGCGACTCAAACAGCTGGTGGATCACAGGCTACACGGCGCACAGTCTAGCCGAAGACGTCTGCAAACTCTTGACGCCATACTTCAGCAAGACCGTAATCGTCCAGAACACCGTGGAACTCGCACAAATTCTAAACGGTACCGCACTTGAAGGCGAAACACTGCAAGGCGCAGTCGTCATAAATACGTGCGGCGAAGCCGTACCCATCCCTTCAGGCTACTACAGCAGCGACGGCGTCGGATACGACACAGCCCAAGGCTCGTACGCGTTGTACTGCTATACCCTTGGACAAAAAACGCTTCAGTACAACTGGACATGGGTCAGCATCGTAGGCTACCCGCTCTACTACGTGTCAAACACCGCGCTGTTCCTCAACGACCAAAACACGTGGGGCATCTACGGAATGAAACTTGTAGGCCCAGCAGGACTAACTGCGTTTCTGCAAGGTCTAGACAACCAATCATACTCTTACAATTCAAACTCCATCACAGGCAGCCCAGGCGTCAAATACCTTTCAAGCAAAGCAATCGACAACAGTAACTACTACGGAATATACCCTTCAACCTCGCAGACAGCCACCCGTGCATTGCCAACATGGATCACAAGTACGTACAACCTTAACGTGACAACATACATGTTTACCATGACAGGCGACGGCTGGAACCCTGGCGCCGTATACCGCCACGTAGTCGTCGAGAATGGACAAACAAACTTCAAAGGCGCCTTACTCGCGCTTGGACTAGCCCGAACACCCGACATTAGACTTACAGCGCTTGCGCTACTAAGTGACTATCACCCAAGAATTTACCGGTCAGACTACACAGCCTCAGGCACTTCGCGGCTTGTAGTTCTACAGCTTGGGCTGCTCGGAGGAGTGTAAAATGAACAAGAAAGGACAATTTTCAATAATCGCCGCAACTCTCGTCGCCGTCGTACTCATCGCTGCAGTCGTGACCACGTACGCGACGATCAGGTACAGCACAAGCCAGCCATACCCGCAGATCATGAGCGCCATAGACGAAGTAAACCTCGCGTTGAAACAGGTGCTAGGCTTCACAGTAGGCTACTACGGCTCCGTGCTCCAGGTCACTGGAAACACCTCGTACGCACGCATGATCGCACGAAACTACCTCAACAGCGGGCTCGAAAACATAGGTGACATAAGACCTGAATGGGGCGCCTCCTTCAATGTGACAAGCCTCGGATTAACCGCAAACTGGTACATGAACACAAGCTACAGCGCGGGACAACTTACAGTCAACTACAACCTCACAGGACTCGGCGTCTACGGCGTAACCTACTCCGCCTCATGCAGACTTGACGTACAAATAGAACAGTCAACCGACAGCCAGGCACGTCTCCGCGTAATAAAAGATCTGAACGAACCTCTCAACAGCCTTGGAAAACAGAATTTCAAATTCTACCGTTACCGCTACACAAACATGACATGGGAATATGTGAATCCGCCTGAGGAACCTACCGCACTGTCCAACGGAACCTACATAATCACGGTCCCGCAAGAAATTAACCCCGCCGCATACATCATCCAAGTACAGGACACGCGAGGACTCACGGTCGCCGCGGCCTCCTTCAGCCGCTACGACGCCGCGCTTCTTTGGAACAGCACATATGCCGCAGTAAACCATTACGTCGACAACGATGACTCAAACGTTGACGGCAACGCCGACAGAGGCACACACAGCAACTTTGCCGCGCAACAAACACCTCCAGACAACGCCTACGACACGCTTACAGAAACCGCCGTCGGAGCCTCAGTCCAAAACTATAACCCAACAAGCTGTACACCACTAAACGGCACAACGCTAGTTTCAGGCAGCCTCACAAATTTAACCGCAGACGACGCCGTTACTATGCGCTTTCGAAGCTACCCATCTGCCTACTCCACAAGCGATTACAGCACAATACAATTCGACAACGCAAACAGTGCAGTCCTGACTTCTGCAGCAAACTCGATTCAGTGGCAACACACAACAGGCGCAGGCATCAACCGCTTACTCATGGTAGCCATAGACATCTTCAGCAGTAGCGGAACACCAACAACAGTTTCCAGCGTCACGTACGACAACACGCCCTTAACATTGCTTGCAACCGCATACTACAGCACAAACCCACGGGTCCGAAGCTACGTATATTACCTCGCAAACCCTGCCCCAGGCACGAAAACCGTCAACGTACAGTTCCAATCGTCAACCCTCGCCATAGCAGGCTCAACAACCTACTTCAACGTTAACCAAACAAACCCCTTCCAAGCAAGCAACACAAACACAGGTTCAGGCGCGTCGCAAAGTGTAAGCTTAACCGCCAACGGCGCATACACGAAAACCATGTACGGACATATGGCGTCATACAGAACGAATAATCCCTATACGGTTAACGACGCGCAGACTACGCGTTGGGGTCAAACGACTCAGCAATACAAGGGACTTGCCAGTGAAAAACCGGTTTCAAGCGGCTCTGTAAGCCTTTCTTGGACCACCTCGCGCACTGTAAGCTGGACTGCCATTGCTGCAGTGCTTCAGCCTACACGTCTTCCAACGGAATTCACATGCGACATCGAGTTCACAGGCACCTCAAACACTGACGCTTGGGACAGCCTAACCTGGACAGTGGACAGCCTTGCAAACATGACAGGCGTAAACCTGACACTTCAACTTTACAACTATGCTGCTGGACAATATTCTACAAGCGGAAACGGATACATGAGCGACACTGTTGGGCCGGCGGGCACGCTGAAAAATCAGACGATAACAGTTAACCCAACAGACTTTCGAGACATAATCAGCTACTGGCGACTTGAGGTTAAAGCCTTAAAGGCAACCCAAACACCTTTCGACCTCGAAATAGACCTGATACAGTTCGCTCCGAGAGTAGTCTACTACGGACTTGACCTTGAAGAGCAATGGGTGAACGTGAACTATACCCTGCCTAACCAAGAGTTATGCATCAAAACAGGAACGCTCGGCTCAGAACCGCTTGCAGTCGACGTTTGGCACAGCAATGCATGGCAAAACCTTATTCCACAACTTGCAGTCGGATGGAACAACTATTCAGTGTCGCAGTACTTAGATTCCTCCACTTTCACCATACGCTTCAGAAGCGGCGCCGACGCAGGCGACACAGTTCAAGACAGCTGGCAAATAGACATGGCGCTCCTCAGACCGCTGTCCGACGCAGACCTCATGGCTTCACTACAAGACTCCACAGCCGTGATCGAAGTGTTGCAGAACGGCACGATGCGCTGGTATGGACAGGAATTAACACTTTCTCCACAGACGATGCCGATTCCCCCCGTTCCAGTAAGCGCCCTACGCGTGAACCAGACAATTAACGGCGTAAACCAGATAGTACCCTTCCAAATCGAAGACTGGGCTTCCTCATACACGATTCCGCTGGGCTTAACGAGCAACGCAACCGTCTTTGGAAACCGACAGATGATCGTCTTCCTCGTGAACAACATGGCGTCAAAGTTCACCATCTGGTGGAACGGAAGTGATGAAGCAGCACAGCCAAGCGAAGCCTTCACAAACAAGTACTTTACAAGCGACGACCCGTCTACGTCAAGGCTCAGCAACGGCGTTTTAACGCTTCAGTTCAGCAGCAGCTTCACCATCACATCCACTGCTGGGGCTTCACAGAGCACTGCGACGTTCATGCGCATAAATAATAAAGCTGCCACATACGGTTCAGGACTAGCCTACGTCATACACCACGGCGTTGTCCGCGACATCGTACAGCAGGAAGCCGAATGGTCAGGCGGCGTAGACAACTGTCCCAACGTCTACGCAAACATAGTACTCACTCTGCCAGCGAACGCGTCATACTTCACCTACCAACTGCGGCTCATGTTCATCGACTCGCAGAAACAGCGAATAATAAGCGACATCTGTCCACTATCGCTTTCCACAACGCTGAGCCAAACCCAAATTCGAACCGAAAACGACACAGCAAACAGCTTGCCAGTGGTCGCCGACGGCGACGGCGTCTTCTACAACTACAATTATCCAGCCCAGCCCTCCACAATGCATCGGTGGAGCGAACTCGTAGCAGGCACAAAAGGCGCTGGCATAATGTTCACTGCTACAGCTAACGAGCGACTATACGCCTTCGACGCAATCGCTTCAGGCGCAACAGGCGCCATACGCACAAACACTTCAGCCAAAACGATCGAGTTGCTTCCAGTTGTACTGCGCCAAGTGCAGTTCACCAACGCGATAGACGTAACATGGCATGGCGCCGTAGCCACCTTCGACGGAACACCGATATACCCCGCTTCAGGTGCTTCAATAACAGGACTATGGGTCCTCGCGGAAATCCCGCCCTCACTCATCATAACTTCAGGAAACTAACACTTCAAGACAGGCTTGACTTAAAGTAAATATGAATTCAGCATTCATACGAATTAAATACTGAAAACCAGAATCATACAGTAAAAGGTGAATTAAATGCCGACTAAAAAAACGTTGAAATCCACCAAGGCTATCTCGCCTATACTTGCAACGTTGCTCCTCATAGTAATCGCCGTAGCCGCGATAACAGTGACGTACGCGTGGATCATGACCTACATGGGAAGCACAACGCAGCAGGCAGGCGTAATGCTCTACAAGGCAAACGTGAACTTCTACACTTCAGGCAGCACAAAAAAGATCGACATTGACATTGGAAACTCAGGCACATCAGGAACCACGATCCTGCAAGTGTACTTCGGCACGTCTGACGCGTCAATGGCAAACCAGACTACGACGCCTACACTGCCAGTGGCGTTGCCAGCAGGCAGCATCACACGAGTAACCTTAACCTACACGTGGACCGCAGGAGCAACCTACTACTTCAAGATCGTTCCCGCGGCAGGGCAACAGGCGTTAACCTTTCAGGAACAAGCACCAGCATAGCACCGCATGTTGCAGCTCACCGCCAACATTCACACTTACCTTTTTATTAAACAACGCAGTATCAAGCCTAAACATCGAGGGAACCAACGACAGCGGTGATACTCTCTGGAAACAGTGTTCACAACAGCACGAGTCACGCTTTCCATAGTTTTCCTCGCATACGCTTCATGGAGCGACTACAAGACGCGCGAGGTAACAAACCGCGTCTGGGTCGCCTACGCGCCCATCGCGTTTGCCCTGACGCTTACGGAACTGGCCGTTTACGCACGAGACAAGCTGCCATACTACGGATTAGTCTTCGCGCTAACCTCCGCCTTCGCCTTGCTGCTCTTCTATTCAGGCGGCTTCGGCGGAGCCGACTCGAAAGCACTCATGTGCATCGCGCTTTCACTACCCTTCTATCCCGCGTCGCTATTCAAGCCGTTAATAGCAAAAGGCGCATCACCGCTTGCGTACAACTTCTTCCCCCTAACGATTCTAAGCAACGCCGTCGTCTTCGCCGCAGCCTCAGCCATCTACATGCTGCTACGCAACGTTTTACTGGAAAAACGGAAAAACCCACTGTTCGAAGGCACACTCGCACAAGAGCCCCTCAACAAAAAACTCATCGTCCTCATCACAGGCTACAAGCTCCAAATAAGCAAACTCAAAGAAAAATGGCACATCTACCCACTCGAAGACATCGAGGACACTGCTGTTGAATCCGCCGATGCCGAAGCCCCGCTCAAACGCAGGCTTCTACTTGTCCCACAAGACGAAGGAAGAGACGAAGTGGTGAAACGGCTCAGCACAGCCGTTGAAGCTGGAAAAATCCCTGACCGCATCTGGGCAACGCCTGGCTTGCCAATGCTGATCTTCATAACCGCCGGCCTAGTCACAGCGCTAATACTCGGCGACCTCGTATGGTCCTGCTTAAGCGCAGTTTTAGATTGACATCATTTGGCACTGAGGCGCGCAAACGTCTGCTCGACTATGCCTCAAGTACAATACGGTAGCAACCGCAATCATGACCACGCTGAGAACCACGAAGCCGACGGCGTAGCCTCTGAAGGGATACGCAGCGTTCTCTGAAGGCTGCGGCGCCAGCTTCAACCCTGCTGCCGTGGGCGCATAGCAGAAAACAGGCGCACTAACAGCTAACAAAACGATGGCTAAAAGAAGCAGGAAAACCTCAATCTTATACTTCAACAAACCAGCTCCACTCAGCCTTTTTACACAAGGTTCATGCAGCAGCGACTTCCAAATGTTATAGGAAACATTATTTTAGCCTTTCGGGCAAATAGGCAAGCAGAGCGTGCACGTTATCATGCCAGCTCAACCCATCGAGCATGAACTCGCAGAGTTGATGAGAAAAAACGCAGAGCCCTTCAACGTCGTAGTTATGCCCGACCTTTTCATAGACCGCATAGTAAGCTTAGACTGCACACTTGAAGAGTTCTACGCAGCCGCTGCCGCCATCGCACAACGGAAAGGCGGCAGCACCGATGGCATAGCACAAGCAGACCTTACAGGCGGAAACGCAGTTAATACAGCCGCAGCGCTTGCCGCCCTAGGCGTTCACGTGACACCAATCGTATGCACGGACACGGGCGGACTCCAAAGGTTGAAAACACGGCTTAGGCAAGGGCACGTTGACTTCCGCCACGTCAAACTAACAGGCTCAGCCTCGCGGACAACCGCGTTAGAATTTAGGACCGTGGACGGAAAAGCCAACATCATGCTTCGTGACCTAGCTGCACTGGAATCCTTTGGTCCTGAAAACCTTTCAAACGCAGACTACGAGGCAATTGCAGACGCAGACTACGTGTGCGTGTTCAACTGGGCGGGCACACGCATGAAGGGCACGGCCCTGGCTGAAACCGTTTTCCGCCACGCCAAGACACATGGCACAGGCAAAACGTTCTTGGACACCGCGGATCCCACTCCAAACAAGCCGAAGGTTCCAAGCCTCATAGAAAAAGTTTTCACGTCAGGCATTGTTGACGTGGTAAGCCTGAACGAGCACGAAGCCGTCTGCTACGCTGAATATTTCAGCCAAGACCTTTCAGCACGAAAAAGCAGAGCCAACATAGGCGAGCTGGCTCTCGAATCAGCCCGCATACTGGCGAAGCACCTTCCAGCCAGAGTCGACCTGCACACCACAAACTTCTCCGCATCGGTTACGGCGGAACATGAAACAGTAATCCCAGCATACGCCGTTCAACCCTTAAGAGCAACAGGCGCCGGCGACGCATGGAACGCTGGAAACATAATCGCCGACGCGTACAGGCTTCCACAAGCATGCAGGCTCACGCTTGCAAACGCCGTTGCAGCCATGTACCTCACAGACCATGATGGAAACCCTCCGACACGCAAACAACTGATTCAGTTCCTGCAAAAGCCGCCGCCAAAGAAAACGCTTGACTAAGCTTCCAAGCGAAACTAATTAAGCACGCAAACTAAACTTCTAAGCCAAAAAATGACTTGCTACGGAGGCTTCAAAACCATGAAAAAACTCTTCGGCAGCTCCGGCGTTCGAGGAGTAGTCAACGTTGACCTCACACCCATCTTAGCCTGCAAGGTTGCGGTTGCAGCAGCCGCATACACGAAAGCGAGGAAGGCGCTCATTGCAAGAGACACACGTGTCTCGGGACCAATGCTTGAGCACGCCGTAGCCGCTGGGCTTCTCGCCACAGGCGCAGACGTTTCCACAATCGGCATTGCACCTACGCCAGCGCTGGCGTACTCAACTAAAGCTTTGCAGGCAGACATCGGAATCATGCTCACAGCGTCGCACAACCCGCCTGCCTACAACGGAATAAAACTTTTCAACAAAGACGGCAGCGCCTTCGACGAAGACGCCCAGGACGCCGTGGAACAACTTGTTTCCTCAAGCAATCACGCACTGACAGAATGGCACACGATCGGTCAGTGCACACGTGCACGCGGGGTCCAAAACTACGTAAACCTTCTACTCGACACGGTTGCACTTCGCAGGACATGGCGAGTCATCGTTGACCCTGGATGCGGTGCCACATACAAGCTTGCACCAAAAATGCTGAAAACCGCAGGATGCCACGTTATCACCATCAACGCGCAGCCCGACGGGCATTTTCCCGCGCGAAGCTCAGAACCTACACGTGAATCGCTAGTAGACTTAGCACGTCTCGTCAAACTTTTCAGAGCTGACATAGGCGTAGCCTTCGACGGCGACGGCGACCGCGCCGCCTTCATCGACGAACAAGGCAACTTCGTAGACTTCGACCAGACACTTGCCGCCTACGCCTCGCACGTCTTGAAAACAAAGGGGGGCGGCGTCGTGGTAACCAACGTGGAAGCATCGATGTGCGTAGAGGCTGCAGCACAGAAGCATGGCGGGCGCGTCGTCCGCGTCAAAGTCGGCGATGTTTACCTTTCCGAAGCCATAAAGCGTTCAGGCGCCGTTTTCGGCGGCGAACCTTGCGGTGCATGGATTCACCCGCAAATTCACTGGTGCCCAGACGGTTTACTCTCAACACTTATGTTACTGAAGGCGCTGGAAACTGAACAGCAAAGCCTGCATGGGTTCACAGCAGCTGTGCCAAAATACATCATGCTCCGCGAAAACATACCATGCCCAAACAGCTTGAAGCCTACAGTAATGGCGCGAGTCGCCGAGACGGCAGGCGACGCCTACACAAATTTCAAAGAAAGCTCAACCATTGACGGCGTACGCTTGGCGCTCAGCGAAGGATGGACGCTTATCCGTGCTTCAGGCACTGAACCGCTGATTCGCATAACCGTGGAAGGCGAATCGTTAAAAGCGGCGAAAAGGATAATGCATGAAGGAAAAGCCCTTATCAAACGTTGCATAAAAGCGTGAACCAGCATGAAAGCCGTAGTCTTAGCCGCTGGCGAAGGCGTGCGCCTGCTGCCAATCACGTCAAACAGGCCAAAGCACATGATTCGCATAGGCGGAAAACCCATACTTGAGCACTGCCTCGACGCGTTAAAGGCATGCGGTATACGCGAAGTCTTAATCGTAACGCATTACATGAGCCACGTTATCCGCGAACACTTCGGCGACGGAAGCAGCCGCGGCTTAACCCTTCAATACGTCGAACAGCCCCGAATACTCGGCACAGGCAACGCTGTCAGCTTGGTGAAGCCTCATGTTGACGAAGCATTCGCGCTTGTCTACGGCGACCTCCTCTTCACCTCAACCGCGCTGGAACAAGTGCTTGAAGCGTATACACGGCAGAAACCATCCGTGACCATGGCTGTCGTACCCGTGGACACGCCTGAAAGCTACGGCATCGTAGAAGTTGCAAACGGCCTGAAAGTGCAACGTGTCGTTGAGAAACCGCCGCAGGAAAAGGCGCCTTCCAACCTTGCAAACGCTGGATTATACGTGTTGTCCACAGAAATCTTCGAAAGCCTTAAACAGACCAGCATGTCCGTCCGCGGCGAATGGGAAATAACCGACGCTTTAACAGCGCTTGCAGCTTCAGGAGGCACAGTGCTCGCCGCAGCCATACCCAAAGATGAATGGATGGACATCGGAAGACCATGGGACCTGCTTGAAGCAAACCGCTGGGTTCTTCAACGAATGCGCCACGAGGTTTACGGAACCATCGAAAACGGCGCGCACCTGATAGGCAACGTAACAGTCGCTTCAACAGCGCGTGTGCGGTCAGGCGCCTACGTTGAAGGCCCCGTCTACATAGACGAAGGCAGCGACATAGGTCCAAACTGTTACATCCGACCATGCACCAGCATCGGACGAAACGTCCGCATCGGCAACGCATGCGAGATAAAAAACAGCCTCATCATGGACTGGACACATGTGGGGCACCTTTCATACGTGGGCGACAGTGTACTCTGCGAACACTGCAACCTCGGCGCTGGAACAATAACCGCAAACTACAGGCTGGACGGCAAAACTGTGAAGATGCTTGTTAAAGACAAACTCGTCGACACTGGACGCCGCAAGCTCGGCGCGATCATAGGCGACAACGTGAAAACAGGCATAAACGCGCTGTTCATGCCAGGCGTCAAGGTTGGACAAGACAGCTGGATAGGACCGAACTTCACGGTGCACCGTGATATACCGCCCAAGACAATGGCTTTGCCCCGCAACAACCATGAAAATCTCTGTTGAAACGGCATCCCTGCAGACGTATCCATGTAAACTTAAAATCAAAGATAAATAGTTGTATTACACATTCGATAAAGCTAACGAGGGAACTGCATTGTCTGTGGCGCAGAGAAAGTTTTTCACCGAAATCGCAGCGTTGGTAGACAAAACCGTAAGCGTAGTGACAACAACGGGGAAAACCTTCAGCGGCACGCTCATAGGCATAAACCCGGATAACATGAGCCTCTGCATCGCCGACGCAAAAGACGAAAGCGGCCACATCTCCCACAGAGTTTTCCTAAACGGGAGCGTCGTGGCCCAGTTGTCAAGCACCGAAAAACCCTTCGACCTTAAAGCCTTAGCAAACAGGCTTGAAAAAGTTTTCCCAACTATGGTTAAGCTCTATGAAGATAAAGGCTTCATCTGGGTAATGGACAAAGTTAAGCTCACCGAGAAAGGCGTTGTTGAAGGCTCAGGCCCAGCTGCAGAACGTGTACAACGCGTCTACGAACAGTTCATGAGCGAAGCCAAAGCCTAAATAAACCAACGCATCTGCTGCTCTTCCTTTTTCTTTTCCATGGCTAAACTCCGAAGCAGCCCGAAAGCTTCCAAAGTCCTCCTCGTCTGTTCAGCTGACTCCTCAAGCCTCGACAAGTCAACATTCAAGTCAAGGTATTTCCCAACCGACTGCAACGCGTACCGCGCAGCGTTAGCGTCAGGAACCATACCTAAAGTGTCCACGAGAAGCGCAAAACCCTTCAACCCGCGAAGCCTACACAAACCGATCAATATGCCTGCAACGCCAAAAATATGCCCCACCATAACCTTCGTGCCCAAGCCAAGCGCCTCCTTCGAAGCTTCACCGTTGGAGGCAGCACTATAAACTGATGGCACAGCCTGAACCTCATCCTTCTTGTACCCACCGATCGAAATCACCGTTCGGCAACCCAGCTCCTGAACTAAATCCAAAACTTTACCGCACAGCTCATACTGCCCAAACGCTGTCAAAGCCTGTGTGTTCCCATACCAAACAATCAAGTCACGCCTAGACCCATCCCGCTTCCAGTAATAAAGCTCGTTAACAGGCGAAACCACACGACCATCCGCTTGAGTAACCGCAAAATCCTGAAAGGAAGCTGAAACCACAGATGCAAAACGCTTCGCCCCAAGCTCACGAATCAAATGCAATGCAGCAATATTCGCCACAAAACCTATACCCGGCAACCCCTCAACAAGCACCGGGTCATTCAGCACAGGTCTCATCTCCCAATCGACTACGCAAACCACAGTCAAACCCACACGTCAAGACAGTACTAAACTCAAAGAAACGAAACAATCAAATATAACCCTTTCAGCTGCCTAAACGCCACTCACCCAAATAGATTGCTTGTTAGCACAAAAAGATTAAATGTGATATATTCATTTTTCCACCAAAAGTTCTGATCAGCAAGATTTGACGCAGTCATTTCCATCGCCTTCACTGGTATTTAGTTGCAACTTGCTTATAATTGTCCTGCGAGTGCGCTCGCAGGCCGTTAAATAGCACAGCTACATTCTCAATGGAGAAAACGAAGCCGCCACTCCTCGCTTAAGGCTAAATTCAGAATCTTCCGTTCTGAACCCAAATGGGTCATGTTCCAGTTATGGGGCTGCCCGGATTTGAACCGGGGTCCTTCCCGCATGAGGCTTATGCCAACACGCTTAGAGAGCCCAAGTCTCCAAGCCTAGACCATGCTAGCCGACAGCCCCTCAAAGGCCACAGGTTGAGCCAACTATTTTGGGTCTTCCAAATTAATAGTTTATGCAACACACACGATGAGAAAATTATGTAAATA
>Ga0315298_1000173_pt1 | contig 130364 bp, 85 predicted proteins | sample WHS_1_MG_FD_203077 | JGI IMG/M metagenome (GOLD analysis project Ga0315298, IMG submission 203077) | Extremophilic microbial mat communities from Washburn Hot Springs, YNP, Wyoming, USA - WHS_1_MG | ecosystem: Environmental > Aquatic > Thermal springs > Hot (42-90C) | place: USA: Wyoming...
GTTTTCAGCAGGCGTGTACGTAACCTCACCAGTATTAGCATTCAGTTCGCCCAACGTGCCATGTGCAGGCCCTTGAACTATCGAGTATGTAACCGGCGTCTCCTCAACCGGATCACTGCCCGTCAGAATAATCTGCATCGCTGTGTCCTCAGTCGCAGTCACTGATTGATCGTTCGCCACTGGTGGGTCGTTGACCGAAGTAATATTAAACGTTATGGTGTTGCCCGAGGAATACAGCCCGCCTCCGTCCTTGACCTGGAACCCGAAGCTCGCATATCCAATGCCGTTATCATTCAGCGCCGGATGATAGGTCAGTTTGCCAGCATCAATGTCAGTTTTCGTAATCTCCTGGTTTTCCGTTACAATATCATTATTCAGCTTCAGCGCGCCCTTCAATGGCAAGGATGTAACCTTTACCGCCGCAAAATCCTTATTCGGCGATACCGTGTCTTCATCGCTAAACCCAAAGTCAGCCGCCGTCATTGTGTAAGTCTCGTCCTCAGCAGACGTGATCGTATTGTCCGCCGCCTGCGGCGCATCGTTCACGTCATTCGGCTTAATCGTAAACGACTTATTCAAATACGCGTTATTTTGATCAGTTGCACGCAGCTCGATTTGAACAGGGCCTGTCTCATAATTGAGAAATACGCCATCCTTCAACCTCAAAGTAACGTTGTTAACAACCTCAAACAACACATTGGAAGGATAATTTGGATTGTCCGTCAGGGTCACAGTGAGCGTGTCGCCTATATCTGGGTCGGTTGCTGTTATAATACCCACATCCGCTCCAGAAGCATTTTCATCAACAGTGTCATTGCTCAGCACCATGTCAACGGGCGGGTCGTTAACCGGCGTCATTGTGACACTTATGGTTCCTTCAACTGTCTTCGGATCAGGATTCCCGCCAGTTGTACCGTCATCAGTCACGCTGTACTTGAAAGTGTCGGTGCCGACATAATTGTTCGGCGGATGATACACAATGAATCCTTGTTCAAAGAATGTCTCGATGGTTCCTGCCTTATCGCTAAGCGAATCCACTGAAGAGACATGCAAATTTTGAGTGCCTTCATTATCCGGCCCTGGGACAACATTGGCCTTGCTTGGCCCAACAAGTTCATCCAGGTCAATGATAAGAGCGACATCTTCCTCAGTTGTGTAATCAACCGGCGAAACTCCGATGACAGGCGGGTCATTTACCTCAGAAATATTAAATGTTATGGTGTTGCCCGAGGAATACAGCCCGCCACCGTCCTTGACCTTGAAATCGAAGCTCGCATATCCAATGCCGTTATCATTCAGCGCCGGACTATAGGTCAGTTTGCCATCATCAATGTCAGCCTTCGCAATCTCCTGGTCAGCCGATACATCCACACCATCAAGCTTCAGCGCGCCCTTCGATGGCAAGATCGTCACCTTTACCGCCGCAAAATCCTTATTCGGCGATACCGTGTCTTCATCGCTAAACCCAAAGTCAGCCGCCGTCATCGTGTAAGGCTTGTCCTCAGCAGACGTGATCGTCTTGTCCGCCGCCTGCGGCGCATCGTTCACGTCAGTCGGGTTAATCGTAAAAGGCTTAACCACAGACTCGCTGCTCTGATCAGTTGCACGCAGCTCGATTGGAACAGGGTGTGTCTCATAATTGAGAAATACGCCATCCTTCAACTTCAACGTGACGTTGTTAACAACCTCAAACAATACATTGGAAGGATAATTTGGATTGTCCGTCAGGGTCACCGTATGAGTGTCCCCTATATCTGGATCAGACACTGTAATTGTACCAACAACCGCTCCCGCATCATTTTCTGCAACAGTATTCCCGCTCAGAGTAATATCAGAAGGCGGATCATTAACGTTGTTGATTGTTATTGTGAATTGCTGCGTAGTGGATGTGTCATTTCCTCCACGATCCGTTCCGCCATTGTCTTTCAAAACAACATCAACTGTTGTGGAGCCGTATGCATTTTGGGCAGGCGTAAATGTCAGCGTGCCAGTAGCAGGATCAATAGCCGGTTGTTCCGAGAATAGAGCCGTATTGGCTGCCGTTACCTGGAAGGTCAGTATTTGATCCGATTCATTTGCCGGCCCTTTGCTGATTTCAGTTGCCCAGCCAGAGAATGTCTGCGGGCCGGAATCCTCATCCACAGTAATATTAGGCCCTATGGTAAATGATGGCTGATCGTTGACCGGCAAAACCGTCACAGTAAATGTTGTGGATGCAGTACCGTCGCAACTGTCTGTCACAGTTACAGTGATGTGAGCTGTGCCAAACTGATCTGCAATTGGCTTAACAGTAATTGTCCTGGAATCATTGGCGCCGCCGAAAGTAATACCGCTTGGATCAACAAGGCCTTCATTATCCGATGCCGCGCTTAAAGTCAAATTTCCAGCAGGCGTTCCTGTGTCGCCGACTGTGAAGCTCAAGGGATCCGTTTGACTATCCTCGTTGATGGTTACATCTGCGATTGTTCCGATGGTTGGAGGGACATTTGCAACATTGAAGCCCTCGCTTGTCGCGCTCGTTAGTGACGGCGCTGATGCAGTCAAGGTATAGCCGTTTCCACAACGGCTGATGGATAAATCCGTGAATGTAGCAACGCCACCCACGGCGGTTACAGGAAATTGTCCATATAGCGTTCCATTGTTAGGATTATTTCCAATCGCCAGCGTAACTTGTCCTTGGAACTGCTCCGCCAACTGGCCATTCTCATTCATTACCCAAACCACTGGCTGTTGGGTGAAAGCACTACCCTCGGTCGCGCCACCTGGCTGTACATTGAAGACAAGGCTGGATGGAGTGTAATAAATCGGCGATGTATTTGGCTGAAAACCAGGGGCCGTGCTGGTATCCGTCCCATCTCCAAGCCATGGACTAAATTTGACACTAGGCGGGTCTGCCTGCCATAATTCATCACCATCTCCATACATATTATAGTAATCAACGTACGGTCCCTTTGCGCTACCCCACCAGTTTAGTGTGGCATCGAGGATATCGGCATGTTGTGGACTATCATATTGTATATAATTATCCAATCCCCACGAGTTTCCAGTAATGCTGTTATATTTAACGGTGATTGTCGCAGGCCAACCATTATAGATGGCAATACCTTCGTCATCACTGTTTTCAATAATATTGCCCTGCACCGTAATGTCTTTCGGAGCATACGGTCCGTTTAATGTGTTTTCATCAATCGAAGCAGTCAATTCAATGCCGTACCAATTGTCTCTAATCTCATTGTTTTCAATCACGATTCTCCGCGCACAATCAATCCATATTGCCTCATCATTATCTTCGATGATATTATTTCTTATGGCCAGAGCCGGCGCTTCTGTGCTGGCGGTAATTGACTGGAGCACAATGGCCGAACCCGTTGATTGAATTTCATTGCCATCAATAACCAAGCCGGAGAAATCCAGGAAATCCTGTTGTCCGCCCAAAAAGCCTTGGGAATCATGGCCAACATAAATCCCGTTGCCCCCTCCCGATATTTTGCAATTGGTAATTCGAATGTTTAGCATGTTAACGGTGTTATCGGCTAATATGGCATAACCATTATAATTATCCACCTCCATATTGTTAAAGGTTACATTTCCAGAATGAATTGTTACACCAATGCTATCCGACAAATTACCATCCAAAACCGCTCCATTGGCTCCATTAATCGTCAGCGGTTTCTCAATCACAATTTCTTCATTATACGTCCCCGCCGCGACGTTCACCGTGCCACCGTTTGCGACGGCATCAATGGCCTCCTGAATCCGGCCGCTGCTCCCAGTCTGTGTACCCAGGGCAGTAACATGCAATGTATCAAGTTTACCCTGGAAACCAGCGGTGTTTAAATCATTGTCATCGCCTGAAGCCAAATACGGCGTGAAGTCAACCGACCCGCTCATCAAACCGCCTATCGCAGTATCATCAACGCCACCCCACCAGTTCCGGCTGGCATTGAGCGTCCCAGCACTCTGCTGCGCCAGCTTACCATTGCCATTGTTGATTATCGAACAGTTATTCACCACCAGAACCGGACCTTCAGGCGCAGTGTTGGCATTGGCTGCAATGGCTGTAACTGTGTAACCAACCTGATTTTGCGGATTCCTGATGAAACATTCTTCCACAGTAACATGTGCATTGTTCCGAGCTATAATACCAAACCCATCGTTGCCACCTGTCCCGTATGGATCGGCGCCGTTGTCGAATATGGTGGATTGTTTAATCGAAACAATCGCATTCGCACCACGCACGTTGATGCCTCGGTTCTTGTTGTTTTGTATCAAGCAATTTTCCACCGTAATGTCTTGGAGTCCAGCGCTACTGAGTGTCGAAAAGTCCGCAAAGCTTAATCCAGCACAATCAGCCGCTATCTTCCCAGTCCCAGCCACCGTCACATTCTTTATCGTGGCAGTTATCTTCGCATTTACATCCGTCCCGCCAGTGTACACATACACGCCGGCATGGAAATTCCGATCAAGCACAGCAGAATTCCCATCAAACCCCGACATGCTCACTCCATCCACCACAAATGTGCTGCTCTTGCGATTATTCAGTCCAAGGTCCAAGTTGATTGCCGCCACTCCTTGCATCACACCGCTGATCGCACCTCCCTTGATCTCCAAAGCCGTGGTACAGTTAACATCCGCAATCAAATAACCATACAAAGAGCCGCTCACATTGTTGCCCTGAATCACAGGCGCAGCCCCGCTCAGTCCACCCAACACAATACCGATAGTCGGCATTATCGTCGGATTAGGGCCGTACTCCTTCTGGCTCACATTCACGCAGTTGTTCTTCAGGGTAAATGAACCACTAATTCCCTGCATGGCCATACCCGTGGCGCTGACAGTCAGCTTGTTGTTCTCAACCACAACACCGGCATAACTCGTATCGCTTATGCCTATGGCGCCCTTCAGTTCAAATCCCTTCACCACAACATCCGCTGCCCCAATCGTGATTGCTGTCCCTGTGTCGGCGTCAATTACACTCTGGCCCTGACCGGCACAAGAAACACCAGCATCAGCATCAGCGCCAAGCAACGTCACCTTCTTGCCAATCGTTACCGCCTCGTTGTACGTGCCCGCCGCAACGTTCACAGTGCCGTTTGCTGCAACGGCATTCACGCCTGCTTGAATTGTCGCAAAGGCATTATACCCAATTATCAAATCGCCATTATCGCCATACGGAAAACTCACAAGCGTGTCGTCCTGCAGCCCAGCATATCCATCATCCACATACACCATCGTGGGAGGAGTCGGTTCAATCCGGAATGGCAGCTCATCAGTCGTTCCACCACCAGGCTCCGGATTCACAACTTTAACCGTAGCAGTGCCGGCCGATGCAATGTCCGATGCGCTTATATCCGCTGTTACTTGATTGGCTGACCCGTAATACGTCGTTCGTGGTGCCCCATTCCAATAAACCACTGAGTTCGGCACAAAGTTGTTGCCAGAAACAGTCAATGTAAACTGAGAATCCCCTGCCCGCTTCCAGAATGGACTCAGACTGCCTATCGTCGGCACCGGATTGGCGATGTTAAACGATTCGCTCAGAACAGTCAGTTCCGGTGTTGCAGCCACAGTGGCCTTCAACCTATAACCCGTCCCGCCACCCTTGGTGATCTTTACACCTGAAAAACTGGCAACGCCATTTACTGCGTTCACCGTAGTGGCAACAAGCTCGCCGCCCCCAGGATTGTACTCACTGGGAATGGACAAACTAACCGGGCCATTATATTGTGAGGCCACAAGTCCATTCTCGCCGCGGACTTCTACTACAGGTTGGGGCGAGAGCGCTTCATCAAGATTGGCTCCGCCAGGTTGAGTGGTAAAAAACAAAGTTGTTGGCAGATAATTGAGTTTTGTTAAATCTGGTTGGAAACCAGGGTCCGTGCTAGTATCCGTCCCATCTCCAAGCCATGGACTGAAATCAACGATTCCTTTAATCGATACACCTGTTCCACCAGGATTGGATGGTGCCGTAGGACCAGTGGCATTACCCCACCAATTTCTCTCAGCGTTCACTACTTCATCAAGATAATTGGCAAACCCGCGCGTGAGATTCCCGGTAAGCGAATTTTCATTGCATGAAATCGTGGATGGCCAACCTGCACGCAAATGAATCTCACCATATTGCCTGCTATCTACTATTATGTTACCCTTAATCTGTATATTCTTGGGACCATAATCAGTATTAAGCTGATTGGCACTCCAATTGTATGTGCCGCCAGAATAGATATCTGCATAGGAGGACATGTATATTCCATCTAAATTACCTGATATAATGTTGTTACGGATAATAATATTCCGCGCGCAATCAATCCAAATGCCATCATTTTCACCGTCATGAATGTAGTTATTTTGCACCATGAGATTGCCGTCAGTTGCAGTGATGGATTGCAATACTATCGCGGAAGATGCCGTGTTTACTATTTCATTGTCTTCAATAAGCAAACCGGAATAGTCCAAATGCTGAGTCAATCGAGGAGGCGAGTATTTGAACGCCTCAGATTCGTATCCGGCATAAATTCCAAAGCCCCAATACCCAGGCTGGATATCTGATATTTTGCAGTTTGTGATGCGAATATTTTTAAGACTGCCTGGAATAGAGGCCTCATAACCGCAGATAATCCCATCTTGAGTAAACTTGGTTACGTTAATATTGTTGAATGTTACATTCCCAGATTTGATCTTCACGCCGGTTGTCCATTCTGGAACCAGTCCAGTACCATCAAGGACCGCACCATCCTGTCCATTAACAGTGAGCGCTTTGGTAATGATTATCTGTTCGTGATACGTTCCCGCAGCAACATTGACAGTATCCGATGCAGATGCAGTGTCTATGCCGCGTTGCACTCCGGCAGTGTTTGGCGTCACAAAAACATTGGCCGCCTTCACTCTTACAAAACCAAGTCCGGAGGTATCCAAAACATGAGTGATTTTATCCTCTACGGCGAACAATTCATCCAAGCTCATCGAGTCACCCTTTTTGCCGTCGAATTGCACTTGGGTAGCATCTATTTCACCAGCCGGAATGGTTGCCCCGTTGTTAAGCAAAGTGATGTACCCGCCAAGGTTTCCGCTCAAGCTTGCGGCGTCTGTTCCGCTGAAGTTAACCCTTGCCCTGGCTCCATCAGCAACCACACCTGTAACTCCAACCCCTGCCGCCGATACCGCAGTGCCACCCTTTATTGTAACAATTGAAGATTTTGTTGTGTCACCAGAGTTTACAACTGCCTGTATCCCAATTCCTGAGGTTGGCTCGATTGTTACGTTTGACACCGTTAAAGACACATCACGATGCCCGCCCCAAGTGGGATCTAGGTCATAAGTATTAGCTTGAACCGCGGCCACCGTGGTATTGCGAATTTGTCCTCTTAATACCTGGGCCGAGGCGGTGGGAGATATCGCCCAGGCAAACACGCCAACCTGACCGGCCCCGTTAGCATCAACTTCATTGTCAACGAATACAACTTCTGCACTGTCTTCAATAGTCCATATTTTAATTCCTTGGAAAATCTTGCCATCCGGCATCTGGCTTGGCGCCTTGATGCGATTGTTCGTCACCATCAATGAAGGGGCATTCTGCAGCCGGCCATTTATCCAAATGCCAATCGAAAAAGTACCATAATTTAAAACATTCGGGTCAGATGAGATTTCAACAACATTACTCACAACAATAGGAACAAAGCCAGTATCGCAGGCCGTATTGACCATGTGCATACTGAGTCCTCTTCGTACATTAGACATGGTGTTGCTGGCTGCAACCACATGCATCGCGTAAACTTGGAAACTTTCCCACATTGTCTCAAAACTGTTGCGCAAGATGTAATTCCAAGAATGGTTTTCATTGTAAGATGTCTCCAAATACACCCCGTCATAAGTGTTATTCTTGAAACGGTTGTTCTCCACAGTGATATGGTCAATATGTGTTACCAAATTATTATAATTACCGTTCTGTATGCCTACGCCATTGTTCACATCAGCATTGCCAACTTGATATCCATCAGACATATTCGGATTGTCCCCATCAATCATAAAGCCCGCCACTCTTACGTGGCTCGCTTCAATGGAAACAATCGGCTGGTCTCCTTCAGGGTCATTGATGGATGTGTAAATAATGGCCTCTGGTCCACGTGTGGGATCAGTGGCAGGCTTGTCTGCATTTGGCCCCAACAGGCTCAGTGCCTTGTTTATCACGACATTCTCAACATACGTCCCCGCCGCGACGTTCACAGTGCCGTTTGCTGCAACGGCATTCACGCCTGCTTGAATTGTTGCAAAGGCATTATACCCAATTATCAAATCGCCATTATCGCCATACGGAAAACTCACAAGCGTGTCGTCCTGCAGCCCAGCATATCCATCATCCACATACACCACCGTGGGAGGAGTCGGTTCAATCCGGAATGGCAGCTCATCAGTCGTTCCACCACCCGGCGTCGGATTCACAACTTTAACCTTAGCAGTACCGGCCAATGCAATGTCACTGCCGCTTATGGCCGCTTGAAGCTCCGTCGCACTGACAAATGTTGTAGTACGCTCTTGTCCATTCCATTGCACCTTCGAGTTCGGCACAAAGTTGTTGCCAGAAACAGTCAATGTAAACTCATCTGTCCCAGCCCGCTTCCAGAATGGACTCAGACTGCTTATCGTCGGCAACGGGTTGTTGATGTCAAAACTCAAGCTCGTAACCGATGCCAATGGTGAAAGGGAAGATGCCACCAAAGTATATCCCGAACCGCCACCTACCGTTATCGCCAAATCCGTAAACGTCGCCACGCCATTGCCTGCATTCTTTGACTTTGCACCCGATAATTGGCCGCCACCAGGATTGTTGCCAATGGCAAGTGATATGAGGCCATCAAACTGCTCCGCCACGCCGCCAATTTCATTTATCACCCGCACAATCGGCTGTGGACTAAGCAAGTCACCCAATGCGGCCCCCCCGGGCTGCTGACTGAATTCCAAATGATGCGGGGTGTAATAAACCGGAGATGTATTCGGCTGGAAACCAAGGTCCGTGCTGGTATCCGTCCCATCTCCAAGCCATGGACTGAAGTCAACCAGACCAACAACCGCCGCACCGTCACCTCCGGCATTCAGACTGCTCGTCGGCCCACGTGGACTGCCCCACCAGTTGTTTTCTGCTTTCACGTTCACGCCGCTAATCCAATTTTTAATACCATTGTTCAGCTCAACAAATGAGTTCTGTAACAAATTAACACTGTAACTGCTGGAGCCAGCCGTTGTCTCATATAACTCAAAGCCCGCCACCCCATGGCCCTCAAAGAAATTGTTGGCGATACTCAAATCCAGCGCGCCATCTCCAAAAGTGTACGCAAATATCCCGTCCTCCGCATTGTCCCTGAATGTGTTCCGATTAATAGACACTGTCACAGACGAACCATGCTCCTTGTCTTCATCGGCAATAATCATTCCAGCACCAACTGTCTGGTTCTGATAAACCGCACTGTTGTCATGCAGATAGTTCTCCTCAACTGTCGCCACAATACCCACCGCACCGGCAGAACCGTCGAACTCATTGCCAATGTAAATCCCATACTGGCAGTTATAAACCTCGTTGCTGACTATGGTCACAGGTTTATCAACATGCGTCGTGACATCCCAAGTAAAACAGTTCTCAACATATATGCCTGCAGACGAACTCCCGTCGCTTGGAGCAGGAGTGTTGAAACCACGAATCACGTTGTTCCGTATTGTCGCCTGGGACAATGAACCAATCTCCATCGCATATCCAAATGCAGCAGTTGTCTTCTCAAAAATATTCCCCTCAATCGTGCTGTTAATGTAATCATGGGTTACCAGCCCCAGCCGACCAGTATCAATGAACTCATTGTTCCTGATTGTCACCGTCGCATACGCCGAACTGCAATCCGGACACCGCAAATATCCCATCATATCATAATAAGGCGGATTCGACTTGGACATGTTCTTGAACCGGTTGTTCTCAAACAATCCATCCGTGCTGCTCCAATAAAGAAAACCATACCGGCCATCACCCTTTATCAAATCACAATCCAGAGTCACCCCACGCAAAGTGAAGTTGTCCGAATCAACTATCCGCAATCCAGTCTTGCGGGTGCCGCCGTAAGTGGACACGTTCCAATCCAAAGGCACCGCTGGCTTGATTGTCACCAAATCCCTGCCAGCCCCCGCTATGGTTAATCCCTGCCGGCCCTGCACATTGATTGCCTCATTATACGTCCCCGCCGCGACATTGACAGTGCCGCCGTCTGCCACGGCATCAACGCCGGCTTGAATTGTTGCAAAGGCGTCGTAGCCAAAGCGGTAGGTGGTGCCGGTGCCGCCAGCCGGGAAGGTGACGGATGCGTCGGCTGAACTACCGGCATAATCATCGTCAACATACACAACCGTAGGTGTCGGGCGATCTTCAATTGTGACATTTACAGTGATATTAGCGGTGCCGCCCTGGCCGTCGGAAACCGAGATGACAAAACTGTCAGATCCAACATAATTCCAAGTATTTGGTGTGAAGGTAACTGTTGCCGTATCGCCGTTGCCGACAACAGAGGCCATCCCATCAGCGCCTTGGGACTGAACAGACCATGCAAAACTGTGACCGGGATCAACATCCGTTGCGTGCAAAGTTAGTGCAAATGGCGTTGGATAATTATTCTTGCTCATGGTCACGGAAACAGACGTGCCTTCCGTAATGACAGGGTTATCATTGACAGAAGTAATTTCCACAGAGGTGTTTTGGTCTTGGGACCCATCAATTCCATCGTTGATGGTGATGGTAAATGATGCAGTTTCTTTATCCCCAGGAGCCACGCGGTTTTGGTTTGGGGTGAATGTTACTTCACGAATAGCGTCTTGAGCAGCGGCAGCAGAAGAGGCGGTTAAAGTGTATTTTGTGCCATCAAAAACAAATCCGCCACCACTCAAAGTGCCTAATTCATTGTTATTCAATTGGATGGTAACGGTTTGTTGCTGCGCAGGATTATCTACATCCGCAAACACCACATTGGCAAAGGGTGAGATTTGCGTTTTATCGTCTGTCGTCTGATTTGCAACAGTGCCGCTAATTGTTGGCGAATCATTTACGGATGTGGTTACGGTTGAAATTTCAGAACCGTTGTTCACGGCGCCGAAGTTGTCATTGACGGAAACAACAAATACAGTTTTTTCGGTTGTACGCGGGGTTATGGCGTTTTCACGGGGTCTGAAAGTCAGCTCCTGGACAGCGGCTAGGACAGCCGAGCCGATATCGGAAGTGACTGGGAAATTTCTGGAATAGACAATATCAGTGTTATTCTCGCTGCGTGTCCACCCATCAGGCACATTTATGAAATCGCCCCGGTTGATACCATTAATAATGGTAACTGTGACGGCCATGCCCTGTTCGTCAGGATCAGTAATGGTCAGGCTAGAGAATGGGGATATGGTGGAATTGTCATTCACCGCCTGATCGGCAACCATGCCGCCAATGACCGGCGTGGTATTGTAAAGTTTGAACAAAGTACCTTTGTTGAGGCTGCCGCCGAGTGAAGTAACGCCGTAGAGGTTGTTATCCGAGCCTTTGAAGAGGCCGGCAGTAGGATTTCGCCCGTCATTGCCAGTTGCGGTGAACTGGTAAACGTTGGTGTAACCGGAGCCATCTGTCTTAATGCGGAAGACAACGCCGTAATCTGAAGCACCGCCGTTTTTGGTTGTGCCATAAAGGAGATTATCTGCGCCCAAAACGAGTTTGCTTTGGGGAGCGCGGCCGGTGGACCCGTCAGTGGCAAAACTGTACAATGCACTGTAAGCGCCCGAAGTGGAAACTTTGAACATCATGCCGGCTCCATTTGCGCCTCCAGCGGAAGTGGTTCCGTACAAATCAGAGCCAGACAACAAAAGGCCGGCTTTTGGATAACGTCCATCCGTTCCGGATGAGAAATGGTAGAGGACACTGTAATCATTGCCGTCGGTCTTCACTTTGAACACAGTGCCGAAAAGGCTGGAGCCGCCATTTTCCGTAACTCCATAAAGGTAACCGTTGTCGAGAACGAGTGTTCCGCGAGGATTTTTGCCATCACCAGCGGAAGAGCCAAACGAATAAAGCTTCTGGTAGGCAAGGCCATCCCTGCCAATTTTGAAGATTGTGCCGGAGTTCGGAGTTCCGCCACCGCTGTAGGTAGTGCCGTAGAGGATGCCATTGGCGTCCATTACAAGGCCGCCCTGCGGGTAAATTCCGTCTCCACCACTGATCTTGAAATAGTAAAGAATGGAGTAGCCTGTGCCATCTTTCTTAATTTTGAAAATTGTGCCCCGGTTGAGCGAGCCGCCTTCCCTGGTTGTGCCATACAGCCAGTCACCGTCCAACAGTAACTCGGCGGCGGGGTATTTCCCATCGCCGCTGGTTACGCCGAAAACGTAGAGGATAGAATATCCAGTGCCATCCGGATTAATTTTGAAGATTGCACCCTGGTTTTTGGGGCCACCGTTGTAGGACACCCCATAAAGGATCCCATTGGAATCGGCAACCAGCGATGCTTCAGGGTCGGTGGCATCGCCGCCGTCGCCGCCAAAATTCAGGGCCACATCGTACTGAGTACCGTCAGTATTCATGCGCCACATTATTCCCTTGCTCAAGGAACCCCCTTCATAAGTAACCGAGTAAAGCTTGCCATCCGTACCCAGGAGCAGTTGGCCGTAGGGCGTTGCACCGTCGCCGGGTCCCCCTGCAAAAGAATGCAAAGTGGTATATCCCGTGCCATTGGGTGCAATTTTGAAGACTGTGCCATAACCGCTTGCCCCGCCTAACGAGGCAACACCATAGAGAGTTCCAGAGGCATCCTTTATTAAAGTGGCGTAGGGCGCCCCGCCATCTCCGGTGCCGCCGGTAAAAGTGTGCAATACAGTGTAACCAGTTCCATCTTTGTTGATTTTGAAAAGTTCGCCCATGTAACCGGCTCCGCCCCAAGCGGTGGTACCATAAAGGGCGCCGTCCGAGCCTTCAACCAATCCGGCTGCCGGCACGCTGGAAGCGGCAAAATCATAAATCTTTTGAAAATCGGACCCATCTGTGTTCAACCAAAAAATTGTTCCGCCCAAGTTACTGCCGCCATCGGAGGCTGTTCCGTAAAGTTTTCCATCGGAGGCCAACAGCAAAGCAGATTGCACGGAAATGCCATCAGAAGCGGTGAGGTGTTTCAAAATGGTGTAAGTTGAAGAGGAGAGATCAAATTTGAAAATGACGCCTCCGCCGGAGACGCCACTTTGACCTCCAGCAAAAGTTGTGCCATACAAAACATTCTCAGAAATTACTAGTCCAGACATTGGGTTGATGCCATCGTTTGGGAATGATGAATCACGGAAATTATGCAGCACCTCGTAATCGGAACCGTTGGGTTTAATTTTGAAGAGTGTGCCGTAACCAGCGATGCCACCCTGATAGGTCACGCCGTAGAGGGTGTTGTCCGGTCCGGCCACAACTCCGGCATACGGATACCAACCATCGTTCGGCCCATCGCCAAAGCTGTGAAGGGTGGAGTAAAGTGTGCCGTCTGGTTTGACACGAAACACGCACCCATATCCGCTGGCGCCGCCATAAAAGGCACAACCGTAGAGGTAACCATCAGGCAACTGAATCAGGCCGGCCCATGGTTGTTCGCCCACGGCGGTAAATCCAAAGGATTTGAATTTTTGGTAATTGTAGAACAAATCGCCTGTATTTTCAGCGGCCTGGACGTTGTTCTGACATGAAACCGCGCCTGCCAGAACAACCGCCAACAGCAGAACCCACCGGCAGTTTGTACTCATCCTTGTTCCGACCAACTGGGCACCAATTCCCGTGTCAGGTTGAATTTGAGTCTTCATTTTTCAATCCTCATTTTGATTGTTTGTGCTTTGCTGCGTGCATTTGAAATTCCGAGATTCAGGACACACAGCCATCCGTTTTTTTCTCCGCCGCAAGCGCCCCAAACAGTTGGGGAAAAAGGGCAAAAAACGGCGTGTTTTCCACGGAATGGTTGTTTTTTCCTGCGTACATTTTACCCTTTCCTGGTTCAATTCTGAGAGCACCATACCGCAACTGCCAATAATGTGCAAGCATTGTTTGCGTATTTATTTGTTGTATTTCATGATTGTTATGCCTTATAATGCATAGTAATATACACCGCTAAAGCAACTGTGTCATCCATGTTTTGGTAACTAGTCAGTTATTCCGTGGATCAAGGCATGAAATCGGCATTTTTGTTAGCATTATGAATATACTTTATTTACATAGCTCATAAGCCGGCCGCAGGCAGCCTTCTGCGTATCATAAAGTGGCAAAGGTTTTTGCTTTCATCCAATGTATTCAATCCTTACATTCCCAAAATCACCAATGGGGGAGGTAAATTTTTTTAAAAAATTACTTGTAAAATCACCCTGCATGGCAAATAGTAAACCTATGAGCCAACCGACTCGGATACAACAAATCCAACGCAAGAAGTCGCATCAATACTACGTTGGGATTCCGTCAGCCCTGGCCCATGCGCTTGATCTTGAAAAGGGCGAAATAGTCGAATGGACTGTTTTGGACAAGCAACGGCTTCTTCTAACCCGGCACAATGTGACCGAAGAGGCTCAAACTGGGACGGCGAAACAAAGCGGGCAGCAACAACAGCAGACGCCGCCACCGCCGGCCCAGCCACCGCCAAGTCCGCCCCCACAGAAGCCGCCGACGCCTCCGAGCAAAAGGCCAAGGCAACGGCGGCCGGATTCGCCAATGTGATAGTGTTGAGATTGCGGAGCGCTTCCGCCGAAGCTGCATTAATTGTTAATGCAGCTCCAGATGATTTTCAGCGGTTAGCATGGGAAATATTCTGTGACGGCCGGTTTGTTTGCAGAAGGCTGCGGTGGTGATGTCTTGCAGCAAAGGCAGCTACCTGCTGCCCGGTGGACGGCAAAAAAAAATGGATTTGCCTGCTTGACCTGTTTGGCAAACAGTTTATTATCAGAAGGTTGAGTGGTGGAAGAGCTGTTTGGCGACGGCGTAAAAATCAAATGGAGGTATGTATGACAAGACGTGACATGGTGCTGCGGGCGAGCAAGGAAACCGGCCTGATGCAGAAAAAGGCGCAGGAAGTTTTGCAAAAATATTTGGATTACATCTTCGAGGCTCTCGCGAAAGGGGAAAAAGTCGAGCTGCGCAATTTCGGCGTGTTTGAAGTAAAAACTCGCAAGGCGCGGGTTGGCCGGAATCCGCATCAACCGGCGAAAGACGTGCCGATTCCGGAAAGAAACATAGTGAAATTCAGGGCCGGCAAAGAGTTGAAAGAGGCGGTGATGAAATTGCCGCTCATGGACAAATCCCCGGAAAAAAGCCCGCCACAGGAACCGGGGCAGTGAGCGCGCATTTGGAGAGACAGGGTTTCCGGCTTTTTTATTTGTCAGGCGGCGTTGTTTCTGGCATGGGAATTGACGCGGAGGTGTAAGTAGCGGCCTCCGCAGCATTTTAATTATGGAACGACTGCCTGGCTTTCGTGATTTTTACCCCGAGCCGCTGCCGCATACGGATGTATGGAGCGCCGATGCCCGGAGCTACATCTTTTCCAAATGGCGGCAGATGGCAATGCGGTATGGCTTCAGGGAATACGACGGGCCGCCGCTTGAATCTTTGGAGCTATTCACCACAAAGAGCGGCGCGGAAATAGTGGCGCAATTGTACAACTTCCAGGACAAAGGCGGCCGCGAGGTTGCGCTGAGGCCGGAGATGACGCCCACGCTGGCGCGGATGGTCGCGGCGCATGAGCGCAACTACAAAAAACCGATAAAGTGGTTTGCCATACCGCAGTTATTCCGCTACGAGCGCCAGCAAAAAGGGCGGCTGCGTGAACACTTTCAGTTCAACGCGGATATCATCGGTGAGAGCAGTCCTGCCGCGGACGCGGAGATTATCGCGCTGTTGGTGGACACATTGCGCAGCTTCGGATTGGGTACGGAGGATTTCCAGGTGCGCCTGAGCAGCAGGCAGGCATGGGCGGAATTTTACAAATTGCACAAGGGCGATCCATCGCGGGAATATGAATTTTACCAGGCCGTGGACAAGCTCGAGAGGGAATCTCCTGAAAACACCCGGAAAAAGCTGGAATCACTGGGTGTGTCGTATGATGAAGTGACGGCCTTTCTGCAGACTGCCAAACCGAGCGCTGATCTTGCTCCGATTCTGGAAAATTTGTCGGCCCGCGGCCTGATGGAGTTCGTGAAAGTTGATTTTGCGGTGATTCGCGGCCTTGCCTATTACACGGGCGTTGTATTTGAGGCATTCGACCGCAAAGGGGAGTTCCGCGCCATCGCTGGCGGCGGGCGGTACGACAATCTAGTTCGTGTAATCAGCGGCGGGAAGGTTAACTTGCCCGCATTGGGGTTTGGCATGGGGGATGTCGTGCTGTTTGAATTGCTGCGAGCGCGCCAGAAACTGCCGGTTTTCAAATCATCCCTGAATGGCTACTGCGCCATTGAGGACGAGAAGTTGTATGGCCCTTCATTAAGTTTGGTGCAGCAACTGCGCGACGCCGGACTGCATGTTGACTACAGCTTCATCCCTGGAAAACTGGACAAGCAACTCAAGCGCGCGCTTGAACTCGGCGCCAGTTGGATCGTCTGGCTTGAAGGCGGCGGCGAAACCGGCCCTACGGCAAAACTTAGGAATCTGCACACTCGCGAAGAGCGCAGGTTGCCAATCTCCGGGATAATTGAAGCGGTCAAAGAGTTCCCGGATAAGTAAAAGGAGAGCGAGGCTTGCGCCTCGCTCACCCGGGAAACTGTTGTGCCGGATTACTCCGACTTCTGGCTGGAAGCCTCGCGCTCTTTGACGAGCGTTGCGCCCTTGCCCACACGCTTGCGCAGATAAGTCAACTTGGCGCGGCGCACGTCGCCGCGGCGTTCGACTTCGATTTTTTCGATGCGCGGAGAATGAATGGGGAAAACCCGTTCAACGCCTTCGCCATAACTGATGCGCCGGACGGTGAAGGTCTCGTTGAGACCGCGCCCGCGGCGGGCAATAACCACGCCGCTGAAGACCTGGATGCGCTCCTTGTCGCCTTCCTTGACTTTGGTATGGACACGAACCGTGTCGCCCACTGCAAAGTCAACCTTGTCCTTCCTGAACTGTTCCCTTTCGATTTTATCCTGCAATGCCTGGTTCATAAATCATCATTTCCTTTCTTTGCACGTTTTGTCGCTTCATCCGGCATCCCGCCGGCCAGCAAATCCGGGCGCCGCTCCTGCGTGCGCCTGAGAGATTGCTCGGCGCGCCACTGCGCAATTGCGGCATGGTTGCCGGACAAGAGAACTTCCGGCACTTTCATGCCGCGAAACTCAGCCGGGCGTGTGTAGTGCGGATAATCCAGCAGCCCCTGGCTGAAGGATTCATTCAGCACGCTCTCATCGTCACCCAAAGCGCCCGGCAGCAGGCGCGTTACCGCGTCCACCACAACCATGGCCGGCAGGGCGCCATTGGTCAGCACGTAATCGCCGATGGACAACTCATCGTCCACCAAATGCTCCCGCACCCGTTCATCAACCCCTTCATAACTGCCGCAAATCAAGAGCAAATCCTTTTCATCAGCCAGTTGCCGCGCAACGGCCTGGTTGAACACCCGTCCGGCAGGTGTCATAAGGATAACCCTTGTTTCCGGACCCGCCAGAGCCTCCACCGCTTCAAAGAGCGGTTCGGGCTTCAACACCATCCCCGGGCCGCCGCCAAACGGGCGATCATCCACAGTTTTATGCCTGTCGTGGGCAAAATCCCGGAGGTTGATAATCCTTAAGTCCAAAAGCCCCTTTTGGCGCGCCCTGGCAATGATGCTTTCATCAAACGGGCCGGCGAACATGCCGGGAAACAAAGTTAGGATTTGAATCCTCATGTTCGCAAGGCCTCCCTGCCAGTCGGGCAAGCTCAGCCGTCGGCCTTTGCCGGCGGGGACTTGTCCTCCACAATTTCCAAAGCACAGCGAAGCCCTTTTTTGGCGCCGCCGGCCTGCAAAAGGGAACGGATGGCGTTAATCATTGCGCCCTGTTTGCCAATGACCTTGCCGACGTCATCCGGATGCACCCGCAGCTCGTAAACCGTCATCCCATGTCTTTGAACCGGGGTTATGCGGACCTCCTCCGGGTGGTCCACCAAACCTTTGACGGCGTAATCCAAAAAGGCTTCCATACTTCGCCTTGTGGCTGGTTAGCTTGTTGCGTTTGCCCTTGATTCACGGCGGATAAGGCTGGCAACCGTATCGCTCGGTTGCGCGCCCTTCTCCAACCAAAACTTTGCCCGCTCAAGGTTTAACTCAAAATTCTTGCCCTTGCTCTGCGGATGGTAGGTTCCCAGCTCTTCAATAAACTTCCCATCGCGGGGGCTGCGGCCGTCAGCCACAACAATGCGGTACACTGGGTCATTTTTGCCCCCGATGCGTTTCAACCGTATTTTAACTGCCATAATTTTATTCTGTCTGGCGGCCAAACTTTTTTTGGGTCTCGCCGCCTTTCTTCTTTTATCGTTTCAAAGAAACGTCACTTTAGAGCTTTGCGGTCTTGTTTGCAAGAACTGATTTTTATTTTTTGCATTTGACCTTGGCCGCCTGAAAAGGTTAGCTTGCGCCTCTTAAAAATTGACGGGAATAGAATATGATAGGCACGATTCGAAAGCACTCGCAAGCGCTGTGGGCGGTTATTATCACGCTGACGGTTATCAGCTTTGTGTACTTTTTTTCACCGGATGTGCGCTGGGGCATGCGCAGGTCACGCAGTCATCCGAATGCATACTTCATAAATGATCACGATTTGACCCCCGATGAATGGCAGGCAACCGTCAGGGAAGCCAAGCTCCAGTTCTTTTTCCGCACCGGCGCATGGCCCGACCGCAGCGAGGCCGCCCGGCAGTACAACTGGGACGAAACCCGCGAAACAAACGAGCGGTTGCTGATGATCGCGCACCAGCGCGAACTGGGCATACACGTCAGCGACGAAGCCACAGCAAAGCTCGGAGCCGAACTTCTCGACATGCTCACCGGCGGGAAAGCCCCCAATGCAAAGGTCGCCTTTGACGAATTCGACAAACAAATTCTCCGTCCAAACGGTCTGACGTCAGCCGACTTTGAACGCTACCTCCGGCACGAGGTTGGCTTTATGCAGTTGATTTCACTGGGCGGCGTTGCAGGGCGGCTGATGCCCACAAATGAGGCGGCGGCAATTTACCGTCGTGAAAATGAACTGATGGTCGCCGAGGCGGTGTTTTTCAATGCATCCAATTACATTGATCAAGTAACCAACGTCACCCCTGAAGCCCTGAGCCAGTTCTACTCCAATTTCATGGCCAATTACCGGATACCGGAACGGGTGCAAGTTGCCTATGCGCGTTTTGAGCTGACCAACTTTCTGGCCGAAGCGGACCAGCAACTGGCCAAAATCACCAACCTCAGCCAGCAAATTGATGCAATGTATCAAAAGAGCGGCCCAAGCGCCTTTACGAACAAAGAGGGCAAACCCCTGCCGGAGGCCGAGGGCAAAGAGCAACTTAAACAGAAAGTCCGCGAGACCGAGGCATTGCGCGCGGCCCGCAAGAAGGCATTCGAGCTGGTTGCACAACTTGGCGAGCCAGAGAAACTGACCATTGCGGACTTGAAGCATTGGGCTGAGTCGAACAAGCTGACATACGGCGAATCTGCGCCCTTCGACATTGACGGCCCCAAGGACATGAAGGTGCCCGAACAATTTGCGGAGCTGGCATTCAAACTGAGCACAAACGAGCCTGTCTTTCTGAATCCGATAGTTGGAGAAGATGGCGTTTACATAATCGGCCTGCTGAAAAAGCTGCCTGCATCCTACGAACCGCTGGACAAAATCAAAGACAAAGTCCTGCAGGATTACAAATTTTCCCAGGCGGTGGAAAAGGCGCGCAGTCATGGAGAAATATTCCATATCACACTTACCAACGGCCTTGCCCAGGGGAAAACTTTTTCCGCGCTCTGTCTGGAATCAAAGCTCAAACCGATAATTCTGCCGGCATTCTCGCGCTCCACACAGTCGCTTACCAATCTGCCTGAAAACATCAGCGTGGACGTGCGCCAGCTAAGCCGCATTGCATTCAACTTGAAGCCAGGAACGGCCAGCGCCTTCACACGCACACCGGAGGGCGGCATGATTCTTTACCTGCGCAACCGTCTGCCCGCGGACGAGACCAAAATGGCGACCGAACTGCCGCAGTTTGTGGCGCAGCTTCGCTTGCGCCGCCAATACGAGGCCGCCAACGAATGGCTGAGCAAACAACGCCAGACTATGCGCATCAAACTGCCTGAGCCAAAAGAAAAGAAATAAGCCGGGCGGATTTGCGGCTGACTCAGGTGGCCAAAATTCCAAAATCTGCCTTGATAAAACTCTCTTCGCCACAGACCAGAGAGTACTGGGAAATACCGGTTCTTTACGAGGATGAGCATCTGCTGGCTCTGGACAAGCCGGCCTGCCTGTTAACATCACCGGATCGCCATGATCCCAAACGTCCAAATCTGATGCGTCTTTTGCATGATGCAATTGCGCAGAAAAAGCCGTGGGCCACTGAACGCGGCCTGGATTATTTGATGAACGCGCATCGCCTGGACTTTGAAACCACAGGGATTTTGCTTCTTGCCAAAAGCAAGCCTGTGCTGGTTGCGCTTGCCAATCTCTTCAGCACAGCCAGGCCAAACAAATTATATCATGCGCTGGTTCATGGAGTTCCGGAGGAAACAACCTGGGAAATTGACGCGCCGATTGCTCCGCATCCATTTCAGACCGGCCTGATGCGGGTTGATCGCAAACATGGCAAACACGCCGCCACACGTTTTGAAGTGATGGAACAGTACCGGAATCATGCGTTGATACTATGCCAGCCATTCACAGGGCGGACTCACCAAATCCGGGTTCATTTGCGGCATTGCGGGCATCCGATTTGCGGCGACTCATTGTACGGAGGCGCTCCGATTTATTTGTCGGCTCTGAAGCCAAATTATCGCCTTCGGCCCGGCCATACAGAACGGCCTTTGATTGCGACAGTTGCGCTGCATGCCGCGCAGCTTGAATTTCCACATCCAATCACAGGCGTCCAGGTAATAATCAAGTCCGAATGGCCGCGGGATTTTGCCGTTGCGGTAAAGTATCTGCGCCGCCATGCCGCAATTGTTTGAGCCGGATGCGAGATTGCGGGCTTACTCGAGCAGCCATTGTATAATGGCCTTCTGGACATGCAGCCGGTTTTCTGCCTGCTCAAAAATCGTGCTGGCATGCGCCTCAAAGGTTTCTTCGTCAATTTCCTTTCCCAAATAGGCCGGCAGACAATGCATCACCAGAACGTCCGGCTTCGCGAGTTCAACCAAAGACCGGTTAATCTGATAGCCGCTGAGCTGGCGGATACGCCGCTCGGTTTCCGCCTCCTGCCCCATGGATACCCATACATCCGTGTAAAGGAGGTCGGCGCCGCGCGCAGCCTGACGAATATCCTCAGTGATTACTATATTGCCTCCGCTGCGGTGAATCAGTTCCGAAGTGGGCTGATACGCCCGCGGGGCTGCAATTCGCAGTTCAAAATTCAACTTTCCGGCCGCAAATATCCACGAACGCGCCATGTTGGAGGCGCCATCTCCTATGAAGACGACTACACGCCCGGACAAAGGCCCTCGTTTTTCCTGGAAAGTAAAGATGTCGGTAAGCACCTGACACGGGTGTTCTTCATCCGTCAAGGCGTTGATTGTGGGGATGCCGCTGAATTGGGCGAACTCCTCCACATCTTTCTGTGCAAACGTGCGTATTACAGCGCCATGAACCATCCGCCCCAAAACCCGCGCCGTGTCACGTATGCGTTCACCGCGGCCCAATTGAATATCGTTGGCATTCAGAAACAAGGGCCGCCCGCCCATTTCATGAATGCCGACCTCGAATGATACCCTTGTGCGCGTTGAAGATTTCGAAAACATCAAAGCCCACGTCTGCCCAGCAAGCAATTTGGATTTGTGGGCGCGGTCTTTCTTGAAATGAAGAGCATTTGCAAAAACATGCTCCATTTCTTCGGACGCCATTTTTTCCAGGCCAAGCAAGTGTCTCATAAAGCAATCACCTTAAATTTTCCCAACCACCAATGGCGGCAGGAGAAAAGTTTCCTTAAACCACAACCCATAATGAATGTCACGCGCTAATGAATAAAAATTTATCAAATTCAAAAAGGAACAGTAACCGGCCCCTGCCTCTTCCGATCAGCCGCGCAGGCAGGAGGAATCTGTGTCCTGCCCGGCTTTCAAACAGGCGCCCTTGCGGGTGCGAGCGATACCATCAAGCCCTCCTGAGCAGCCGCCACCTCCAAATCTTCACCCAGAGTTCTGGTAAAACTCCTCGCCCACTCCACCATGGAGTCAATGTGAGCGTCATCGTGCCTTGGGTCATGGTGGAAAAGGAAAAGTTTTTTCACCTTGGCGCTCAAGGCAAGCGCCACAACATCATCCACGCACCCATGTCCCCATCCGATGCGCGACTTGTATTCGATGGAATCATATTGCGAGTCAATCACAAGCACATCCACTCCCTGGATAAAGTCAACAATCCGCTGGTCCTGACGGCGGGCGTATTCGATTGCCTCAGGTGTTGTCGCCTGGCCGGGATTTCCAATGTGATACTTGAAGCGTTGATAAGGCTCATTATCCGGCAGGTAAGCAACCGAACCGGCGCTTGTGTTCAAGCGATAGCCGATGCAGAGGCCTGGATGATTCAGATAAGTGGCCTCAACCCTCACGGCGCCTATCGAAAATTTCAAATCCCGCATCTCAACTATGGCGATATTGCCTGGCAATTCCGACATGCTGATCGGAAAATAAGGGCTTTCCATCTGGCTTGAAAGCGTGGAGCGCAGACCTTCTTGCGCGCCCTTGAAACCAATAATTCGCACCAAATTTTCCGGTTTGTAAGCCGGCTCAAAAAACGGGAAACCCTGTATGTGGTCCCAATGGGTATGTGAGATTAAAATGGTTGCACACAGCGGGCGACTTTCAAATTCCTTGTTCAAAAGCGCGCCAAGGGGGGCGATGCCTGTTCCGGCATCGAGAATGATAATCTGTCCGTCTGCCCGCACCTCAATGCAAGCGGTGTTGCCGCCATACTTTAAAGTGGACGGGCCGGGTGTGGGAATCGAACCGCGAACACCCCAGAACCGTAGAAACGGCGCCTGCTCCAGTGGAATTACGGGTGGAAAAGGTGGCAATGAATCCCGAAGGTCCGGCAGCTCCTTCTCAACACGCATTCGTCGTGTTGTATCGGAGTCACCGAGCAACTGCCGGACGCACTTGATGAGGTGATTCCGGTTAAGTGGCTTGACAAGACATTCGTCGGCTCCGGCTTCTATTGCGTTGGCACGGTCAGTAGGGTATCCCCCGCCAGTTGTCACAATAATTCGCGTAAAGTCGCACAAATTGGGGTTCTTGCGCACCATCCGGCAAAGTTGGAAGCCGTTGCATCGCGGCATTAACAAATCGCAAACAATCAGTTCCGGCCTGTTCTGGAAGGCCAGTTCCAACCCGCGCTCACCATCATCGGCCACCAGGACGCGCCAGCCCTCCTGTGTCATCCAATCAGCTACAAGGCTGCGCTGCTCCAGGTCTTCATCAACCAAAACCAATGTTTTAACGCGGCTCATGCGTTGTCACGGCGGGTCAATTCCCGCTCCTTTCCGCCTCTGATGGCACGCACAAACCTGACCTTGCCACCGTCCAAAATCACTTCTCTGCCCTCCCTTGCTGCCTCTACTCGCATTCGACTGCCGGCGCTCCTGGCAAGTTCCCGCGCATGTTTCTCCATGGCGCGGATTTTGGCGTCATCATGCGCCGGATCATGATGAAACATGAACAAATGCTTTACACCGGCACGAATGGCTAGATTTACCGTGTCATCAGCACAACTGTGGCCCCAGCCTATGTGAGAGCTGTATTCGTTCTCGTCATACTGGGAGTCCATTATCAGGATATCAGAACCAGAAACAAATTCCGCAATCCTCTGGTCGCGGCTGCGCGCATATTCAATTGCTTCAGCGCTGCTGCACAAGCCTTTGCCCGGCTGGGCGCGCAGACGTTCAAAATGCTCATTATCGGGGACAAACGTAACCACTCCGTCGTGCGTCTGCAACCTGTAGCCAACGCATACGCCCGGGTGATTCGTGTACGCCGCCTGCACCTGCAAATTGCCAATTGAAAAATTCAAATCTTTCAACTCCCGAAACATGATGTTTCCCGGCATCTCCTTCAGACCGATTGGGAAATAGGGGCTTTCCATCTGGCCGGACAATGTTTCCTCAAGTCCATGCCGCGCTCCTTCATACCCCAAAATAGTAACTGAATTTTGCGATTGATAGGCCGGGACAAAAAACGGAAAACCTTGAATATGATCCCAGTGGGTATGGGTGATCAGCAAGGTGACTGCCAACGGTCTCTGCCCGAATTCCCGGGCCAGCTCCAAACCCAGCGGCCTTATTCCGGAACCGGCATCAAGAACAATGATTTGCCCGTCTGTCCGCACCTCTACACATGATGTGTTGCCGCCATACCTTGCCGTCTGCCATCCGGGCGAAGGGATTGAGCCACGAACACCCCAAAATCTAAGTCGTGTTGGGCCGTTTAATGGTAGCACATTATTACCAGCGCTACTTCCGGTATCCGGTTGGCTTGGTTTATCCATTTGTTGAATGTGAAGTGACTTTCAAGTATGGCAACAACATGTTCTCTTCCAATAAACAGTGCAACTTGTTATGCGCAAACCGCTTGTTAAACTAATTATTCTTAAAGACCGGACACGCCTTCGCCTCAAAGTTTCCGGCTTCAAATCGCATTTGCATGAAATGATGGCATATTTCATGCGTTTTGACAAGTGCAGACCTTTACATTTTTGTCACCAACTCGCCATCCGTCGCCGCCAGTAACCAAACACCTGCATGGCCACCCATGCAAGGATCAGAAACACCGCGCAAAACGCAAAAACGATAACCCCGTTAAAAATGAAAATTTCAGGAATACTCTCCTTTTGCAAGCCGGTTGCCTTCAGGGACAAGTACAGGTAACGTGACAACGTCAAATACGAGAACAACTGAGCCTGCACCGGTGTGGAATCCAAAATAATAAAAGAATGGTAATCGGCAGTTTTCTCCGCCAGAGAGCCGACAACTTTTTCTGAAAAAAGAATTTGCGGCAAAGTTGCAACAATTCCCAGCAGAACCGCCATAATTTCGCCCTTCCCACGCACAAACAGGCAAAAACTGGAGATCATCAATCCCAGGCATGTTCCAGCACACAGGCCCGTCCATAATGTTATCCAAAAGATTTCAAGCGGGGTCCTCAAACCGTACGGCGCCAGATGCAAACTGCCATCTGTGCCCTCCAGCCATGCCATGGGCGCGATCAACGCAATTGCCTGCGCCGCCCCCGCAAAAACAAAAAACAATAGTTTTGAAACCAAACAATATGCCGGGCCAATTCCTGCCAACTGTTCACGCAAAATGATGCTGCGCTCCCGGACGATCTCGCGCACGCTTTGATTGATCCCCAGCCAAATGGCGCAAATGACACCGAACAGGAATCGGTCGCTCCCCGCCGGGCCATCGAAAGGCACCGCCAGCCTTATCAACAATCCCAGCAGCATTGGCAGGCCAAACAGTGACACAAATAATGCCAGAGGATTTGACAGCCATAGATTTAAGTACCGTAAGAACAACCCGGAAAAACGCCCTGCATGGAGCACGACCCCGCAAGCAACACCATCGTGTTGCTGGGTTTTCTCCAACTGTGAAATCTCCCGTGGTTTCGTTTCCTCAAATACCTCGGTCCAATCATGAATTCCGAGCCGGCTTTTCAAGGTACTGGGGCTGCCCTGTCCAATCACCCGGCCGCCGTTCCCAACATCATGCATCAGTACCACGCAATCCGCCTCCTCTGCAGCAGCCAGGGAATGGGTCACAACCACAACCGTCCGGCCCTGCCTTGCCAGTCGTTTCAAGCACTCCACCAGTTGGCGCTCCGTTGCGCTGTCCAACCCGGCTGTCGGCTCATCCAAAAACAAAATCGCCGGAGATGCCAAAAGCTCGATTGCAACATTCACTCGTTTTCGCTGCCCGCCGCTGAGCACGCCAACCCGCTTGTTGGCATGATGCTCAAGGTCCAATTCCCGCAATATGCGTAGAATTCTGCCCTGTTTCTCTGACGGCCCCATGCCCGCCGGTAAACGCAATGCAGCGGCATATTGCATTGTTTGTGCGACGGTCAGCTCGCCATGCACTACATCATCCTGCGGCACCAATCCAATCCTTCCGCCCAACTGCACACCGTATTCATCAAATGAATAATGTTGCCCGTTTATTTCCAACTCCCCGCCATCAGGTGCAAGAACGCCGCAGAGTATTTTAACCAACGTTGTTTTGCCACTGCCACTGGGTCCAATAATACATGTCAACTGTTTCGGCGGGATTACAACGGATACATCATTTAATATCACCCGGCCGGCTCCACTGCCGCCGGCCCGGAAAATAACACAGTGCGCAGCAAGCCCGACGGCCGATGCTGGACTAACCGGCCGCAGACAAGCCGCGTCTTTCAAAAAAACATACCGGTAACGGCCAATGGTAATTTCGTCGTGCTCCTGAAGTTCATGGTCAAGTACGCGGCTTCCGTTTACGCGAATGCAGCTTCCCCTCAAAACAAGCACATACCACTGCTTCTGAACCCCCGCCTGGTATAAACATGCTGCACAGTTTCTTGAATCCGTTTCCAACAACCGTGGCCCACTTGGAGACTCAATTTCGCCGATGCAGGTAATGCCTTTGGATGAATCCAGTAAAATGTCAGCCGGTCCCGGCAACTCAACGTCATCAGGTTTTTCCTGCGGCAAAAACCGCAGCTCAATCCGCAACGTCACGCCGCCGACCAAAAGGCTGTCGCCGGGGTTGATTTGCACTGTCTGATTCGGCGGGAGCAGATTCCCGTTGAGTCTGGTGCCAGTCTTGCTCCCCAAATCTGTTACCAACAATGTGTCACCTGTCGCATCCAGTCGGAAGTGCCTTCGCGAAACTGTCAGATTGCGCTGCAGTTCCTCAAATTCGCTGTCCCGTCCCAATTCAACCGGCAATTTATCAACGACAAAATTCGCCCTGCGTCCGGCAACCAGGACAACCTGCAAATCCGAAAGCCCGTGATAATAAGCATCGGCAAATTCAGGAGACGGTGGCTCCCAGGCATGACCGCAAGAAAGGCACTTAAATCCCGACTTTTTGGGCACCGACGCAAAAGCCATCAAACATTTCGGACAAACAAGGTACATGCGCTCAAAATTCCATATTTATCCCGCACATTTTTGCCGGGTCTCCGGATAAACCTGACGGCAAAATTCCCAGTAAAGACATCTGCAACAGTCCAACCGCGGCATAGGATGAACCATAATCGCTAATTGATGTCTGGCAAAGTAAAAAGCCGGGGCTTAATTGAATGCCTGCCATGTATTACGCTGCAAATCGGCGGTTTGAAAAGCATGGCTAATTTTCAATATTGGCGAAATTTGCGACAAAAAAAGTCAATTATTTGACACATTCCGGCATTGACATTCCCGGCAGTTTGAACAAATCTGCGCCGTCTGAATTCAAAAATTGAATTCTTGGAGAGCGAAACAAACTCTAAAGGAATGACGGAATATGCCTAAAACAGTTAAATACGTTTATTTGTTTGGGAACAAGAAGGCCGATGGCAATGGGTCAATGAAACCGTTGCTCGGAGGAAAAGGCGCGAATCTGGCTGAGATGGCACGGATAGGCTTGCCGGTGCCGCCTGGCTTTACCATTACCACCGAAGTCTGCACCTATTACTATGCCAACAAGAAGACCTACCCCAAGCAATTGGAGCCGCAGGTCAAAACCGGAATGGCGCACATTGAAAAAATCATGGGCACAAAGTTTGGCGACCAGAACGCAATGCCCCTGTTGGTTTCAGTGCGCTCCGGCGCCCGGGACTCAATGCCGGGCATGATGGATACGATTTTGAATCTCGGGCTGAACGATACAACAGTGCTCGCCCTTGCCAAAGCGACAAACAACGAGCGGTTTGCATGGGATTGCTACCGCCGATTCATCCAGATGTATGGGGACGTTGTCATGGGCGTGCAAAAGCGCCAGGGTGAAGATCATGAGCCGTTTGAAACTGTCATCCACCAACTAAAACACGAGCGCTACAACGCGGACATTGAAGACACCAAACTTACAGTGGATGACCTCAAAGAACTGGTCAACCGATTCAAGGAATTGATCAAGTCCCGCACACAAAAGGAATTTCCACAAGACCCGTGGAAACAACTCTGGGGCGCAATCGGCGCTGTGTTCGGCTCATGGATGAACGACCGCGCCATTGTATATCGCCGCAAGTACAACATCCCAAGCGAATGGGGCACCGCCGTCAATGTTCAAGCGATGGTTTACGGCAACACCGGCAACCGCTCCGGCTCCGGCGTGGCCTTCACGCGAAATCCGGCCAATGGCGAAAAAGAGTTTTATGGTGAATTCCTCATCAATGCCCAGGGCGAAGACGTGGTGGCCGGCATCCGCACGCCCGAACCAGTTGCACAGTTAAAGGAACACCTTCCTGAGGCTTATGCTGAACTGGAAAACATTCGAAAGACTCTTGAGAAGCACTTCAAGGATGTACAGGACTTTGAGTTCACCATTCAAGATGGCAAGGTCTTCATGCTCCAGACTCGAAATGGAAAACGCACAGCGCTGGCAGCTCTGAAGTTCTCGATGGACATGGTCAAGGAAAAGCTGATTGACTGGAAAACAGCCATCCGCCGCAATCCGGCTGATCAGATTGACCAGTTGCTTGCTCCCATCTTTGACAGCAAGGCTGAAAAGGCGGCCCAACGCATTGCAACCGGCCTGCCTGCAGGTCCGGGCGCAGCTTGTGGCAAAATTTACCTTAACGCCGACCGCGCCGTGGAAGCAGCCAACCGCGGCGAAAAAGTTTTGTTGGTGCGCAATGAAACGACACCCGAAGACTTGCGCGGCATGATTGCCGCCGAGGGCATACTCACTGCCAAGGGTGGTGTCAGCTCGCATGCGGCCCTTGTGGCACGCCAAATGGGCAAGGTCTGCGTCTGCGGCGCCAGCGCATTGCAAATTGACTACACAGCCAGAACAGTGAGTGCAAACGGCGCAACTTTCAAGGAGGGCGACTACCTCTCAATCAACGGCACCGCTGGCAATGTCTATGCCGGCCAAATTCCAACGGCAGCCTCTGAAATCATCCAGGTCCTGATTGAAAAGTCGCTGGACCCGAAACAGAGCAAGACCTTCCAGATGTACAAACAACTCATGGATTGGTGCAGCAAGGTCACGCGCCTGGAAGTTCGCACCAATGCTGACAATCCGGCGCAAACCGAAAATGCGCTTGCATTTGGTGCGACTGGCATTGGGTTGTGCCGGACGGAGCACATGTTCTTCGAGGGCAATCGCATTGATGCGATGCGTGAAATGATTCTGGCCGAGACACTTGAGGAGCGCAAAAAGGCGCTCGCAAAACTTCTGCCCTACCAGAAACAGGACTTTGTTGGCATCTTCAAAGCACTCAAGGGGTTCCCTGCCACAATCCGGTTGCTCGACCCGCCTTTGCACGAATTCCTGCCGCATGAAGAGCAGGCCCAGGCCGATTTGGCCGCCAAAATGGGCGTGCCGGTCGAGAAAATCAAACAGCGCGTCAAAGAATTGCACGAATTCAACCCGATGCTTGGATTCCGCGGTTGCAGGTTGGGCATTGTGTATCCTGAAATCAGCGAGATGCAGGCGCGCGCGATCTTCGAGGCTGCTGCGGAAGTGCAAAAACAGGGCATCAAAGTTCGCCCCGAAGTAATGATCCCGCTGGTTGGCTTCAAAAAGGAACTGGATTTGCAAGTCGCAGTGGTTCACCGGGTGGCACAAGAAGTGATGAAGGAGCAGAATGTCAAACTCAACTATTTGGTTGGCACCATGATTGAAGTGCCGCGCGGCGCCTTGACAGCAGATGAAATCGCGCAAACCGCGCAGTTCTTCTCATTCGGCACAAATGACCTTACTCAAACCTGCCTCGGCATGAGCCGTGACGATTCAGGTTCTTTCCTGCCGAGTTATCAGGAACTGGAAATAGTGACAAAGAACCCGTTTGCGTCAATTGACCAGACCGGTGTTGGACAGTTGATGAAAATTGCGGTCGAAAAAGGACGCAGCACACGTCCGGACATCAAACTGGGCATCTGCGGCGAGCACGGCGGCGACCCTGACTCAGTCAAGTTCTGCCATCGTGTGGGGCTGACTTATGTGAGCTGCTCGCCGTTCCGCGTGCCTGTCGCACGCCTTGCCGCAGCACAAGCCGCCCTGGAAGAGGAGGCTGCCAAAGCAGCAGCGAAAAAGAAATAGGCCAACCCGGACGGCGCAGACCGCCGCCCATGACTCATGTTAAAGCCGCCCCGGCCCGCTGGGGCGGCTTTTCCCTTTACAAACACACAACATTAACAATTTTTCAAATATTCCCCAATCGAACAACAAACAAACAACCAGATTTTGTAATGAAGACTTCTGTATATTTGGACGACCGGCGGATGCCGGTTGAAATTGTTTTCGCCAAAAAATGCCACTTGGAATTTCTTGACCACTGGCGCTGCAGCGAGGATGTGGAGGATGATCCGCATGTTAGCGATTCATTGGAATTCTGTCACCGCGCAAGCAAACGGTGGCGATACTATCGCAGCCTGAATGATGCGGCCATCAGCCCCGAACAATTGAGAAAGAAAATACGGGCCAATCCAAAGGCCGAAATCGCATTCCTTTTACTGGTCATCGCCGAATGGCACGAACCGTCACGAATTCTTGGCTTTTGCTTTTGCCGCCGGACCTGGTGCAATCATCTTGCTTTGGACTTCATGGCCGTCCATCCAAGCGCGGCTGGACCAGGTGAGCGCCATATCAGCGGTGTTGGCACCGCTTTGATTTCAGCCATGTTGCGCCTTGCCAGGCAATTGAAAATCAAAACCATCTGGGGTGAGGCAACATGTAATTCCAACGGATTTTACCGCAAGGTTTTTGGCCTGAAGGGGGTATCCGATTATTTCATCATCAAGCGCTCCGCCATGCGGTACTTTTTATCCCACTACAAGCCGACTGCAAGCCGCAGACATCGCAAACAAAGGCAGCAACAACTGCCTCTGGCAAAGGCAGCTTGAAAGGGCCTGTAAAGTAATTGCACAACCGCTCTGCAGCAGCAAAACCGGATTTTTATCAAGCTTTTGGCTTTGATAACGACAACAAACACAGGCTGTCGCAAGCCATGGCCAGTTAATCAAACAAATTGCATTCAGTAATTTTCCCGTACTTCGTCTCCCACCTGCGCCTCGCCGGAAATCAGGTCGGCGGCAATGTTGCAGTCCATTTGCGGACCGGTAATTTTGACCTCACCGACTTTTACGCCCTGTCTGTAAACACCCAGCCGCCGTTCCAGGGCCGGCATCCAGCCAATCGGAAAATTCAAAATGACAGTACGCGCCTGGGCATTTACCAAGGCCACGCGCCCCCGCAAGGCCTGCTCAGCCGTCATTTCAACCTTTGCGCGTTCCTTTTTTGAGGCGCCCTTCTTTTGCCCTGTCGCGGCTGCACCGCCACGACACCCTGCAAATATCACAGCGCATGACAACAACAAAATCCAAAGCCAACGCATGGATTCAAGTAAACGCGGACGCTCGGAAAGGTCAACTACCAAAGATTGTCTCTAAAACAAATCCAACTCAAACACAGGACCAACTGTCAAAACTCTTTAATAATGTCCCCTTTCAGACTCGATTAAAATGTCCCCATGGGGGCCGGTTGCGGTCAAGCCTGTTCCAGATGTAGCATCATTCCATTTGTCCAGACAACTCCCCTTGATTTGCTCTCCCCCCATGCTTTCCGCCAGTTTTCATGTCCCTCCTATTCGGTCGAGAGTTTCTGCACACCGGGATTCGCGTAACCTGGCCAGACACGAAGCTGCGCCAAGCAGTGCCGAGGAAACCAGGACGATAACTGCGCCACTGGGCAAATCGGTTGCCGCGGCAATAAGAAAACCGCCCAGGCCGCTCGCAGCTCCAAAAGCCGCCGACAAAAACATCACCCGCCGGCATCCTTTTGCCACTTGAAACGCCGCCGCCGCCGGGTTGCTGATAAGGCTGTAAATCATCAGACCGCCAACCGTCTGGAAATTCACGGTAAGCACAACTGCCGTAAGAACAAGAAATCCAGTCCAAATTCCCGTTGCATGAATGCCGGCTGCCTCCGCGTCGGCTCGCGAAAACATTATCGCCCGGAGTTCCTTGAAGAAAATTGCGATGTAAGCAAACAACGCCAGCGAAGTGCCTAGCATCAACCAGACATCGCTCCACCGGCAGAAATTGAGGCTGCCCCAAAGCAACGCGCGAACATCGTTGTCGCTTTTTCCCAAAATTCCGTACAGCCCTATGCCTAGAAATGCCAGCCCCATCGTGGCCGAAAAAAGAAAACTCAGCACCGTATTGTCATCGAGATGAGCACGCTGCGGATTGGTCAAACCCAAAGCCAGTGCAGTCAGCAAAGACCCCGCAAGCGCGGGCAGCAGCAGTTGATGTCCTTCCAAACCACATAAACCGCCAAAAACGGCTCCTGCCAGAGCCGCATGCGCCACGCAGACACCCAAAAACGGAATCCGCATGCCGACAATGAATGTGCCCAGGACCCCGCTGGACGCGCCGGCCAGCGCGCCACCCGCCATCACAGGCGCCCAGAACACAAAGTCAATCATGCGCACCTCCCGTTGGCACGATTGAGTGGCGGCCGCCTTCGTGCACTGGACGCAATGCAGCGCCACACAGCCGCGTTATGCACTCAGCAGTAAACACCGATTCGGGCGAACCCGTCGCCACCACACGTCCGGCTTCAAGCAACACAACCGAACGACACGATGGCGGCAGCACTTCCAATTCATGGCAGACCAGCACAACGGTTATCCGAGTCTGGGTGTAAAGCACCTCCATCGTTTCCACGATGCGCTCCCGCCAGCCTATATCCAGGTTGGCAGTAGGTTCATCCAGCAGCAACAACTCCGGCTCCTGCGCCATCGCCCGCGCAATAATTACCTTTCGCTTCTCGCCGCCAGATATTTGGCTGAATGCACGCCCGGCCAGCGATCCAAGCCCCAGCCGTTCAATCCATTGATCAACTGTTTCCCAGTCGTTCTTTGAAAGAGAATGGAACAAGCCGGCCCGTGCAGTGCGCCCTATTGCCACAACTTCACGCACCGTCAGCGGCAGTTCGCTGCCTGCCGGCAACAGTTGCTGCACGTAGCCAATCCGCCGGCGCAGCCCTGCCAGCGATGAGCCGCTCAAACCACACACATTTTCACCCAGCACCCTGACCTCGCCACTTACAGGCCTGACCAGTCCCAAGCATGAACGAAGCAACGTTGTTTTACCGGCCCCATTCGGCCCCATGACCGCCACCACCCCGCCGGCATCAACGCGCAACCCATCAATTTTGAGCACACATCGCCTCGCGGCATTAACGGACAAATTATGAATTTCAATGGATGCCACATTCATTTCCCGGATGTCCCAAGGAGAGCCCCGGCATTGGCGAGCAGCATTTCATCAAATGAAACTTTGCCACCGCGCGCCACGGGAAAATTCTCAAAAACAACCACGCGCGCCTTCAGCCGCTGCGCCAGAGCATCGGCGGTGCGCCGCCCCTCGGGCAGATTGGCGACCACAAGCTTTATCTGCGCAAGCTTGCCCGCGCTTATCGCCTCCTCAATTTCTCCGATGCCGGCCGTATCAGCGGCCCTGAATGTGGCGACAACCTTAAGGCCAAGCCATTCGCAGAAGTCCCGCTGGTGCGCGCTTGCTATGACAGGCAACCCGGCAAGGCCGGCTTGCACAACCCGGTTGGTGATATTGCGCCCCAAAGCATCCAGCCGTTCGGTTATGGATTGAATCCGCCCATCCGCCGCTGCACCGCTCATCAAACCTAGTTTAACCATCTGCCCGGCAACCTGACGGCATGCATTCAGGTAACTGGCAGGCACACACATCCCGCCCCTGATCGCAACTTCCACAACCGCAGGTCCGTTGACACCGTTCCCGGCAATTTTGGCATCAAGCGATTTTTGAAAGTCGAACCGTAGCAGCGCCCTGCAATGCCGCAACTCCTCCACCTGACTGGGCCGTATGTCAAAATGGCCGGGGCACGAACCGGGTTCAGCCAGCCGCACCACCCTCACCTCATCACCCATCAAGTCGTGCACAACCGCCTCAAGATATGATGTAGTGGTTGAAATTGTAACGCCATCCGCCTTTTGCTGGCGTTGGTTGCATCCTGCCAGCGCCAACAGCCCCAGCAAAAGGGACGCGCCCATTAATAATGATTTCCCTCGGCTCATGGTGTCTTGAATTGCATCCCTTCGCGCGTCGCAAAGCGCGCAACCACCCCTCCACCGCCAGTCCGCCGGTACCAACTGCGCGACGCCATCGGAGCACGCGCATCTTGTGTCTCCGCGCTCTCAGGACGCGGCCCAAGGCTCCAAATCACCCACCGCACCGGCGAATCAGCCCGGCTCGAATAGTATTTGCCAGACGAGCTGGCGCATTGCGGAAAATCATCCGGCACCCATAACTTGTAATCGCCGCCAGCCGAATCGTTGAGAAGTTGCGGCCCCGGCGTTGCGTATTTGTATGTGTGGCCTGGATTGAAGATATCCTCCATGTTGGCTGCCATGCCCGGCTTGTTCCCTGCCGCCAGATACCCCTCCTGCGCTAGTTCAACCGGAAACTGGCACCAGTGCGTTGCCAGATCGGTATTGCAGTTGACCCGCACCGGCGGCAACTGGCCCTCGTGGTCATCCGCATACATCTCCAACGCCAGCCCAACCCCGTAAAGCTCGGCATGCACCCTTGTTACCCTGGCCTTTTCCTTCGCCCTTCCAAGCACCGGCAACAGCAACCCGGCCAGCAACGCGATTATCGCGATGACAACAAGCAACTCGACCAGCGTGAAGCCGCCCACCCGCCACCGGCTTCGCGCCCGGCCAATCACTTCAGCTTGTCCGCAGCCCGGCATCAGGTGGAAATGTAACCAAATCAAATATTACGACAACAAAATTTTTTCACACTGTTGTCAACCATACTGTCACCCCGAAGTGTCCCAGCCCTGGGTTCAAAGGCCCGCGCGACACCTCGGTTGCCAGCAAGCCATGGCTGGGTTAGCCGGCCAGCAGATACCGCACGATTTCAAGCAGTTGGTTTGATGTAAATGGCTTCTTCAAAATTTTAGTCACACCAAGCGACTTTAACTCCTCAATTTCCGCATCTAATAAATTCCCGCTGGTTGCAGCAATTGGAATATTCGGCAACATGCGCCGAATTGCCCGGATGCAACCAATTCCATCAAGATTCGGCATGTGCAAATCCGTAATTACACCACGTAATTCATGGGAATGTTGTGCCGCCAGCATGATGCCATCAGTACCGTCGGCGCCCATCAGGGGGTTGATGTTGGCTTGCTGCAAAATTATTAGCGCGATCGTTCGCACAGCAAGCTCATCGTCCACAAACATGACTGTCTCGCCTTTACCGGAAAACTCCGCTGCCGGTGCTTGTGCAGTAGTCTGCGCAGTAGTTTCTGATTTATCTACAGGCAGATAAACTGAGAAGGTGGCGCCATTCCCCGGCTTGGAATAGACCTGTATGAATCCGCCGTGTCCCTTTACAATTCCCAGTACTGTGGCAAGACCAATGCCAGTTCCCTTGTCCGGCCCTTTTGTTGTGAAGAATGGTTCGAAAATACGGTCCTGAACTTCCTGCGTCATGCCTGTTCCAGTGTCGCTTACTCTCAGGACAACGTATTCGCCTGGCTTCGCTCCAGGAACACTTGCTGCATAAGCTGCATCCACTACAGCTCGCTTTACATCCAGCCGGAGAGTGCCTCCATGGGGCATGGCATCACGCGCATTGACACACAGGTTCAAAAGCACCTGGTGCAACTGCGTGGCATCGCCCAGCACCGGTGGAAGTTCCTGCTCCAATTCCACCTCCAATCGGATGTTTTTTGGAAATGTGGTAGTAATCAGCGTCTCCATGTCCTTAATCAGCCGGCGCGCGGGTATGGAAACCCGCTCCCCTTCAGCTCCCTTTGCAAAAGTCAACAATTGCCGCACCAAATCGGCGCCTTTTCTGGCGCTTATATCAAACATATTGACTATTTGCGATGCATCCGGGTACTTCGTCCGCAGCAATTGCACCCCCATCATTATGGGTGACAATGTGTTGTTCAAATCGTGCGCCACACCGGCTGCAAGTGTGCCAATTGATTCCAGCCGCTGGGTGCGCATGATGATTCGATCGCGCTTTAATCGCTCGGTAATGTCCCGGGCAATTGCAATAAAGCGCGGGCGCTCGCCGGCAGGCGCAATGTATTGCAGATTTACCTCCACCGGTATTTCTCTGCCGTCCCGATGCCGGTGACTTGTGGTAATCCGAATTGAGCGTTGCTGGCCGCCAATCATTGGTGATAGTATTTCACGCAATTTCGCTTCGTTACAATCCACCTGATATTCCGCCGGTGTCATTCCGAGCAGTTGTTCCCGCGTATATCCCAACTGCCTGATTGCGCCTTCGTTCACATAAATGCAACGCAATGTACCGGCATCGAAAATAAAAATGGCATCGTCGCTTGCGTCAAGCGTTGCCAGCGCCTGCCGGATTTCGCTGGTTCGCTGGGCCACGATTTCTTCAAGTTCAGTATTCAGCCTGCGAATTTGCTCCTCCGCCCGTCTTCTATGCGTAATATCAAAATGAACAATCACGGCTCCGCCATGCTTTCGCGCCAATGATGAAACTTGCATGTTAAACCATCGCTTTTCACCATGTGAATTGAATGCATATTCAAACCTGAACATTGGCCGTTTTCGCTCAAGCACGGCGCGTATTCCGTCCAATAACTCTTGCGATTCCATGCCCAATGCCTTTGCATTTCTCGCGCATTCCTCAAGATAGTTGGCGCCAACCCCAAGGCCTTGTATGGTGGCACTTGCGCCGTTTTCCTTCGCAAATTTCTCCCATTGCTTGTTAACTGCGATGATTTTCCCATCACTGTCCACAACGGCGACGCCTGCCATTATGGAATTCAAAACCGTTTCCATCAGTTCCTTGTTTTCCGCCAAAATGGTCTGGGCGCGATTGCGTTCCCACTCCCCAAATGCAATTCCCAAGCAGTTTGCCACGCCGATGGCGAACTTCACCTCTTCCGGCGTCCAGTGCCGCTCCGAACCTGTATGTTCAAGGCAAAGAATGCCCAATTGCCTGCTCCCTGCCACAATCGGCACATCAAGCATTGATTGAATTCCCAATGGCTCCAAATACCCGCTTCTCAATTCGCTTGTGGCTGGATGTGTCCCGGCTTTGTCAGCCACTATAGGATCGCGCCTGCTCACAGCGGCAAAATAGCGCGGGTAGTCTGCAACCATTATTTTCTCTCCGCGCATATATGTCCCGGAGCTTCGCACAAATACATTTTCACACCTTATGCAGCTTCCGGAATCGTCGAAAACCCAGATGCTGCATCTTTCCACACCAAGCGCTTCCGCCGGCAATTTGGTCGCAAGTTTGAAAAATTCTGACGCTTCGATATTCATGTTGTTTCGCAGTTCCAACTGCACTCCCATGAACACTGCAGTCTGCTCTTGCTGTTTTAGCTCCGCCATATGAGCCTCACGTTCGAGCGTAACATCGCGCGCCGTGGCTATGATTGTCCCATCAGGGTATGGCACGCTTCGCCATGCCAGTAATTTCCAGGAACCGTCCTTGCACTTGTACCGGTTTTCAAAATCAATTATGGGTTCGCCACGGCTCAGTTTTTCCATCGCGGCAACTGTAGCCGCGCGGTCATCAGGATGGACATAATCCAAAAATGGATGCGCCAGCATCTCCTTTTCGCTCCAACCCAGCGTCTTCTGAAAGGAGCTGTTCACTTGTTTGAAGTATCCATCAGTCCCCGCGATGCAGAGCATGTCCGGCGCCAGATCAAAGAATGCCTTGCGCTCAGCCTCCGCCTTCTGCCGCATTGCCATTTCATGTTTTCCAAGAACCACAGCAAGGATTCCAGCGCCGAACACCAGCAAGCCCGCAATGATGCCTGCTGCAATCGTCATTTTCATAAGTTTGATTTGACTGTCCGCCCGCTTTTCCAGCAGTTGCTCCTCCTCACTTGCAATTTCCCTGGTCAGTCCGCGGATTTCATCCAACGTTTGCTTTTGTTTTAGGACAACGCTGGTGGGAATTGAGCCTGAGTAATTGTTGGCCCGCCGTTGCTCGATTATGGCGTTGCAGCCGTTGATAAGTCCTCGAACCAATGTCTCCAGTTTGGCGAGTCGGATTTGCTCTGCGGGATTATCCATTGTCAATTGCCTTGACACTGCAAGGTTGTTTTGAACATTCGTAACACCTGCCCTGTATGGCTCCAAAAATGTCTCATCACCTGTGATTGCAAATCCCCGGACGCCCGTCTCCATGCTGAGCACATTAACCAATACGCTTCTAACCTGAACGAGTACCTGGTAGGTATGCACTACCTGTTTCTGGCTATCAACGCTTCTTTTGGCACTGAACCATACGGCAATCACGGCCAGCATCATCAGTATCCAACACAGAAGAAACAGCTTTATCTGAATTGAAGTGATTAACTTTTTCATCATTACCACCCCGCTACTGGGACTTATAAAACACTAACACAGCCTGCCATGAAGTGTCAATGGAATGATTTGAATTTTTCCCGGCAAGTTACGAGCCTGCATCTTAAATGGAAAATAAGCCAATTGCCGCCGAAGTAATTGGGCGGATGATTCCGCACCACATCACAACGGCGGCAACAATTGGGTTCTGAAACAAACCGGAGATTTCCCCGGTGTCAATTCACAGCGCTAATTTGTTTTTCGCAGCCGATAAAATTGCCTCGGACTTTCAGCCGGCGGCACCAAAACAGTATTCCGCCCGTTTATCACTCCCGGCGCGCTTGTCACCGGCATCCAGACCTCTGAATTGATGTTTGTGCGGTATTCAAGCTGGCAGGCAGCGCCGCTTACCGGCCAACTTATGGCAAGCGCCCGCTCTATCCCCAATTCGGGTGTCTGTTGCGGAATTACCTGCTGCACAAACAGTTCATAACCGTTTGTCCCCTGGCTGCCGGAGCCGGATTCCTGGTTGAATATGCCGATGGCATCAAACCAATTTGTCGGCGCCTCCCCAATGCTGTAACGCGGATGGCGCAGTCTGAAGTAACGCCCCGCCCCATCAGTCACTGTGCAAAGCCGGTTCCCCCACGTATTGGTCGGGTTCCATCCATTTGTGCTGACCAGCATCAGATTATTTATTCGCACGCGCATCCCCTGATAGTGCTCTCCACCTGTGGCTCGCGTCTGGTCGAAAATGGCAGGCCACGTCTGCCAGTTGTTTGGGTCGCCACCAGGATTCATCACATCCGCCAGAGTTATGACCTCCGGTTCCGGCAGCCCGTAATTGGCCGTCACTAGTTGTATGTCAAAATCATGAACCGGATCAATGTCATGACCCTCGTTGATGTTGCGTTTTCCACCGTAAAACAGCGCCTGCCGCACTGTTATCTCCACAAGATCGCCGGCCCGGAACTGGTGCAAATTTGATTGGTCATAATTCAGCCGCAAAACTTCCCTCACCCAGGCCTCGTTTGTATAACTCAGATCGCTGCTGTGCAGCCACGGCAAATTTCCGTAGTTCTGCCCCATCCAGCACGTCGTGCCGCCACGGTCGCCAGGCTCCACAGCTTGAATCGTGACCTGCCATTCGCCACCCATCCTGCCCTGGTTGGCGCCACCGTCCCACGGCATAAAATTGGGCGTCGAATCCAGCATCTCGTCCGGGTTGCACAATAACACACCCCTGATCTTGAATGGGAAACTGCCATTCCAGGCGCTTGTGCCGGCGCTTGTCACCGCCTGCAGGTTTGAATGGGTTTCATACTGCGCGAACACCGGCATCCAGGCCGCCTTCATAACAAGACCGGCAACGGCCAGCCGCGCCACATACATTGACAATTTTTTGTTCAACAACATGCAACTCATCTCCTCCAAGCCCGATTGTTGTGCCAACCCGAACGGGCCGGGCTTGACATACCCGCGGCGGGTTGTTACGTTTCAAGAAATTAGTGTTACCTGTTTTACGGTATTACGCAAGAATAAAAAAGTATGAATCTTAAAGCCAAACATGCCCGCCTCCCGCAGGACCCAAGAATCGCTTTTTTCGACCATCACGCCCCAAACTGGGACCATACCGGCCCGGACCCAGCCGCCACACTGCGCCGCCTCAACGAGCTTGTTGCACTGCTTGATCTGAAACCGGGAATGGATTTGCTCGAAGCCGGCTGCGGCACCGGCCAGATAACCAGTTGGCTCGTCGAAAAAACAAGGCCCGGAAGAGTTGTGGCCGCGGATTTTTCCCCGCTAATGCTTGCCCATGCGAAAAAGCGCGGTGTGGACGCCGATTTTGTTCTCATGGACATTTGCCATGAAAAACCGTGGAAGCGGAAATTTGACTTCGTCCTTTGCTTCAATTCCTTCCCGCATTTTCGCGACAAGGCAGCCGCGTTGAGGCAAATAGCGCGCATGTTGAAGCCATCCGGGCAACTTATTGTTCTGCACTTCACAGGCAGCGAAAAATTGAACGCTTTCCATCACAATGTCGGCGGCCCGGTGGCCCATGACCATCTGCCGCCGGTTTCTCAATGGCCCGCGTTGCTCCAACCGGCCGGCCTTCAACTCGCCCAATCCATTGACCGGGACGACTTGTTTTTCATCAGGGCATTAAAAACGTGATTTTGGGCCAAAAAACAGCGGGGTGAATACCAATTGATTTTTCCAAAGCGTACAACCGGCATTAGTCCTTCAGAGCCTGACGCACCGCCATGCGCAATGCTGGCAGCACCTCTGTTTCAAACCAGGAATTGATCTTGAGCCAGCGCAGATTCCGCGGGCTGGGATGCGGAAGCGGAAAAAATTCCGGGCCATACTCACGCCAGCATCGGACGGTCTCAGCCAGTGTTGATTTTCGGCGCCCGCCCAAATAATAGGCATGGGCGTAACTGCCAACCAACAAAATCAGCCGCAACTGTCCAAGCTCAGCACGCAAACGCGGATGCCACAGGGGGGCGCATTCCGGACGCGGCGGCAAATCCCCGCCCGGCCCCTTTCCCGGATAGCAAAAGCCAGTTGGAATAATTGCCACCTTCGAAACGTCGTAAAACTGCTCGCGTGTCATTGTCAGCCATGAACGCAAGCGGTCTCCCGAAGGGTCATTCCAGGGTATTCCCGTCTCATGCACCCTGCGCCCTGGCGCCTGCCCAACGATTAAAAGCCGCGCCGTGGCCGATGCCCGCAATACCGGCTTGGGCGCAAAAGGCAGATGCGCCGCGCAGACCTTGCAGGTCCGAATTTCTCGAAGCAATTTTTCAAGCCGGCTCCGTGCCATTTATTCAAAATCACCCGGACGTTCAGTCATCGTCCAAATCTTTCTTGTAATTAAAGACAAATGCGGCCCGCTTCGGCGCCGGCATTGGGACATCCGGCCCTTTGACCGAATGCCAGATTACCCGGTTCAACATCAAATCATCCGCAGCATCTTCCTTTGTAAAATCCATCTGCCGTGACAGGTCGGCGCCCCAGGCAAGCGGTGAATTGCGCTCATGCAGGCTTGCTTGTGCTGGCCGGCAACGATATGGGCGGTAATCAGGCTTGCTCTGAAAGCTGTTGTACATTGGGCGTGCCGCTGCATCAAATTGCGACATCGGTTTCAAGCCCAAAATCAATTCCATGGTGCGCAACATTGAACAAGTGGAATAAAAGGTTGAATCAACCACTCCACGCTTTGTGTAAGGGCTTATTACAAAGGCCACACTCCGGTGCGCATCAACATGGTCCGGGCCGTTTTGTGCGTCGTCTTCAACAACAAAAATGGCCGTTTGCGGCCAGAACTTTGATCTGCTTATTCCCTCGACCAACATGCCCAATGCCAGATCATTTTCCGCCACGTATGCCGTGGGCGTCAATTTGCCGGCGCTGCTGCCTGCGGTATGGTCATTTGGCAAACGCACAATCTGCAAGCGCGGCATCTGGCCCTCCTGTTCAAAACGCTTCAACTCGGCAAGAAACCGCTCCGCACGCTTCAAATCCGAATAATCCACGTCAAAACCACGAAACCACGGATCATATTTTCCCCGAAGTCCCGCCACCCGTGCAATGCCCGGATCATTCGTTGTCTTGCCATTCTGAATAAACTCACCGTAACTGCGATAACTTACCCCGGCCTCTTTTGCGCGGTCCCACAGATACCCCCCTGCTGGAGCGGCAATTGCGAAGGAACCCTCGCTTGGATAGGAAAATTTTTTGGACTTGTTATGCCCGTATGCCATCGGCCAGCTCTTCTCCACAAAATCAGTTGCGTATGCCCCCATCGTCCATTCGTGCCCGTCAGCGCTCACCTCCCCTTCCACATAAAAATTATCCAATAACACAAATTCCCGCGCCAGTGCATGATGATTGGGCGTGACCTTTTCCCCAAACAAACAAAGTGACGCATCACCATTTCCCTCGGGCATGTCACCCAAAATCTGGTCGTAGGTGCGGTTTTCCTTTATTACGTAAATGCAGTACTTCAACGGCGTCGGGTCGCCTGCCCTGAGTGGAATCGGATTTCCTGGAGGAATCTGATTTGTTTCAATCGCAGGGCGGCAGGAGAGGGCAGTTGCCGTAAATCGTTTCATTTGTTCCAAAAATTTTTCGCCCGACTGCAGGTCAACCATGCTTAGAGTGCCCTGCAAAAGGCCGCCGATGTATTCACGAACCGTGGAAGGGGCCTCACGCTCCGGCTGCGGCCCCAAACGGTTGGATTTGGATATAATCCCCTTGCCGTTGGCGATGAGCAGGCGCCTGCCATCCTTGCTCAGGCGAACTGATGTTGGATACCAGCCAGCCGGTATGAATCCCAGGGAACGACTTTTGCCAGGCTGGCTTATGTCAAAGACAGCCACGGCATTGATGTCGGCATTTGCCACAAATAGAAAACTTTCATCCGGTGAAAAAGCGAGGCTGTTCGGCGTGTTTCCTGGAAGTGAATACGGCGATATTTCCGCCACCAATATTTCGACAGTCTGGCCGCTTTCAGTGTCCAGCACGCTCACACTGTTTCGGTTTGCGTTGGCCACATATAGATGCCTGCCCGAACGGGAAAGCAACATTTCGTTGGGATGTTCCTCAGTTTTCCAACGCGCCAGTTCCCGGCGCTCTTTCAAATCCACAACTGACACCGCCGCCGCATTCCACAGGCTGGCATAAATGCGCCCTCGATTTTCATCCACAACGCAGGTGTACGGAAACGGGTCATCCGCCCCCGTGGTATCAAGCAGCGCTTCCGCTCGTTTTCTGATTGCCGCCTCGTCAAAGCTCTCCGATGCCGGCGCCGGCTTGATCGAGGCTTTTTCCGTCCGATTACTCGACAAAGCCAGTTCCCAGCTAACCTTCTTTTCAGCAAGCGATACCTCGGTGATTTTATGTCCCCAGACATTTGCCACATACAGCCTTTGTCCATCGCTGCTGAACGCCATGCCGGCAGGCACGCCTCGAACAGCCTTTTCCCGCAATTTTATCTCCTCCGGTTGCGACAAAAAACCGTTGTTGAAATCGAATTTTCTAATCACTTCATCCCCTGCCCCGCTTGCAACCAGAACACGCCCATCAGGTGAAAATGCAATTCCATAAAAGGCTTCGGCAACAGGTGTTCGGGTCACCACCACCCCCTGCGTGATGTTCACTACAATTATTTCATGCTGGCCGTAGCCACAGTGAAGAATCGCGGCATACCTGCCCGACGGGTGCATGGCGATGTTCACCGGAAAATCCCCCAGCAACAACTGCCGCCCGACAGGCCGCAACAGCCATTGGTTGGGCAGGAGCACGCCGCCGCCAGGAAATGGTCCGGGCAAAACCGCCGTCTGCCGCCCGGCTTTTGATGGCGTCGAACCGCCATCCTTGATGACGCAACCGCTGCCTGACAGCAAAATCAGCATCAAGATTAAAAGGATGGCTCGAATGTCAATCAACTGGAGCTTGATATGGAACGGCAAGCATCGGCTGATTATCATCTTCTGAACTCTGGCGATCATAAAACGCCCTTTTTTTGCCATTTCGAGCCGATTTGGTAAAGACTTCTCCTTTGCAATAAACCGGCAGGAAATTCAGATGCGCATCGGATTGATTCACCGTTGCTTTGCATTGCCGCGCGCGTCTTCACCCCTGTACACACATCGCGCTGTGCAAGTCTCCGCCACCACAATTTCCGAAAGCATCGGCAGCCTTGGCTTCAGCCGTTTCCAAATCCAGACGGCGATATTTTCGCTGGTCGGGTTTTCCAGACCCGGAATTTCGTTAAGGTAATGGTGGTCGAGCCGGCGCCATATCGGCTGAAAAGCCGCTTTAATATCTGCATAATCCATCAACCATCCCAACCGCTCATCACAATCACCACTTACGGCAATTTCCACCACAAAACTGTGGCCATGCAACCGCCGGCATTTATGTGTCTTCGGCAACAACGGCAACAAGTGCGCCGCTTCAAACTGAAACTTCTTTCTCAACTCCATTTGCATAAATTCATTTTTTCTACCGGCATTATTCCAATTATTTCCGTCAGAAAGGCCAAAATGGATGCGCGACCGCTCAGCGCTCCCAATTCGTCCACATTACCAAATCTCCAAGGGCCGGGCGTCCGTCATGGCGCCATGTCAACGGCGGCGTCTGCATTCGACCGACCGGACAGACACGGCTGACGCCCCATCTGGCAAGCTGTTCGGCGTAATCCGCCGCCTTTGAGTCCTGAACAGCAAGCCCGACTGATGAAACTCGCCCCCTGACACTGTCTGCCGCCTCCAGCGCCTCCTGCAAACTCTTGACCGGTTTCACATAAACAAACCGGTGAAGACACGACACTTGAAAACGCGGGTCTATTTCATGGACAACAGTCCACGCAGTCGAGTTCGGGCTGCACCACATCCGCGTTTCTGTAGATGCCGCAGCACGCACCTCATAAAAAGCGCGGCGGTTGGCAATAACGGCAGCAGTTTCCAATTTCAACTTTCCCCGCGGCTCAGTCTGTTCGCGCAATTCCAATTCCTCGGCAAGCATCTGCGCAAACAGCTCCGACGCGGAGTTGCCGCCCCCCTCCACAAATATCACATGCGGCGACAAGCAACCCAACTGGTCCCATGCAACTATGTCATCAGCCACCGCGGCCAACACTTTTCTTGGCACACATTCGCCGAATAATTCTGACGACACAAAACTGAAACTCAACCGATGCCCATAGCCCAGGAAACGCACCTTCGAAGGCAACTGGCGGCGAATGGCCTCCAGCGTTTCGTCACTGCCCGTGGCAGTCACACAACTTGCCTCCCGATAAAGCTGTGATTCCAATTCCAGCATGCCTCCGCGCCACTCGGCTATCTCCAGACAAGAGCCCAACTTCGGGTCCGTTTCATATATCGCGTGCCCCAACAGCCTTGGCAGATAAGAGGCCCCGCTCGCGCATTTCACAAATTGCGCCGAGCGGACCAGCAACCCCAGCACCATGCTCATCAGGGCAGGATTGGGAACGTTGCCGGCGGTGATGTGCACCAGCAACTCAGGCCCGACCGCCAGTGCAGCCGTGTTTTGCGCGTGTTCGGTGGCTGATGAAACCATGCGGTCAAGTCTCTGCGGATGTCCAAGCTCCTGTTCTATGAGCGCATTGAGGTTCGCCTCCGTCAACTGGCCAAAAAACGAGTCCAACCCGCGCATAAGCGTCGGTTTTGAAAAACCCGTATGTTTCGGGCCTTCCTCCAGCGCCAGGCGGCGCAAAGGATAATCCTCCCTCATCCAATTCGCCCCAACCTCCGCCAACACTCTCACCATGCTGGCCGTGGAACGCCCCGTCAAATAACGCTCGCGATTCCGCTTCAGGGTCTGGCAGGCTTCCAGCACCAGTTGCGGCGTCACCATCGCATCGGGCGGCAAATCCGCTAAAAAGAAATCCGGTTGGTTCATACTCGCATCGCTACGCCGTGTGCATTTCCATCTCACCAGCCATCAGGGAGCATCCGCGTGGCTCAGCTCTCGCGGCCCGGCCTGTCAGTTCAAAGCCATCACCGCGTCTGACACCCAAATCCTCGGTTTGTATCGCCAGAACTGACCATGCATTGGCCAGGTCAAAAATCTGAATCATCCCGCCCTCACCATCCGCCACTTCACAGCCGGTTTCCGGCGATACCACCCGCGCCCTTGCCCACGGTGGAAATCGAAACACCCTTCCGCCGTCACCGGCGCTGCCCGCAATCCCGTCATAAGCCTGTGAACTCAGCTCGCACATCCCGTATTCACATACAATGTGAGAACCGGGAATTCCAAGTTGGCGACGTATGGCGGCATGAAGGCCGGATTTGGTCAGCTCACGACTCTTTCCCTTATACCCGCCGGTCTCCATCGCCCTCGACCCGGACGGCAACGCGTAAGTTTTGCCCGCCGCAGCCAGTTTGTCCAGCAGGTGGACAAAATTAAAAGCTGTCCCGGCCACCAACACCGGCCAAGTGCGTCTTGCAAACTTTTCGAGAGCCGCTTCCGCAGCTTCCATATCAACCAGCCACGACCGGTCATCGCCAATCTTCCCGACATAACACGATTCACCGTCCCCGAAGTTGGCGCGGATTGTCTCCAGCATGTGCACCAGCGAGGAACCCGGCGCATCGCATGGCGGCGGCGTTAGAAAAAGAAAAGTCCGCCTCTCCGCTCTGTCTCTCGCCATTTCCGGAAGCAAATGCGGCAGAAACCACGCCTTCAACGACGCTTCGTAAAGCGCCAATGAAAGCTTGTTGTGGTGGTGGCGGCTGGGCGTTAAGCCGGTGGTTGTGCTCGAATAAAACGTCTTCACCCGCTCCCCCGCCGGAATTGATGTCATTTCCATCTGCTTGAAAGCAGTGGTTGGCGCAGCCGGAATATCCTCCCATCTGGATACAACTCCCGGTGTTTTGCCGCGTCTCCGGCACAACGCCGCATAGGCGGCATTATTCTCGAATTGGAGCCTGAAAAGGTTGAGGGCAAGGCTGTTGAAATCAAGGTTCCCGCCTCCCTGAGCGCCTTCTGACTCCAGCCATTCCATCAGGCTGGCAGCGTACTGCTCGATTGTAATAACGTCTTTCATTGCGGTTTTGTTCCCGGCCAAACCAACGGCCCCTGCTGGTTTTCCGCCACAGCAGCGCGAGTTTAATAACCCCGCCACGCTCAAAAGGCAAGCCTGCCGTATCTGAAAAAGCTTGCCACATTATTCCGGCTGGTTTGATAGTAACGCCGGCTTTGAATTGAAACAAACTATGAACAAAGTACGTTTTGGCATCATTGGCATGGGAAACATGGGCCGGTTCCATGCCGCTTATTTGCAACAGGGCAAGGTCAACAGGTGCGAATTAGTCGCCGTCAGCGACTCATTTGCAAAGAATCTGGAGCCTTACAAACATTTGAAGACGTTCGACAGCAGCGAAGCCTTGATACGCTCCGGCCTCGTTGACGCTGTGATTATTGCCACGCCACATTATCTGCACACCACCATCGGAATTGATGCACTGCAGCATGGGTTGCATGTCCTGGTCGAAAAACCAATCTCAGTCCACAAGGCCGACTGCGAGCGCCTGCTGGCCGCCCACACCGACAAATCAAAAGTTTTCGCCGCCATGTTCCAAATGCGCACCGACCCCAAATACAAGCGCATCAAAAATTTGATAGCAACCGGCGAGCTTGGTGAAATCGTTCGCATAAGCTGGATTGTCACCGACTGGTTCCGCACCGAATCCTACTACGCCAGCGGCGGCTGGCGCGCCACCTGGAAAGGCGAAGGCGGCGGCGTGCTTCTAAACCAATGCCCTCACAACCTTGACATGCTCATCTGGCTGGCCGGAAATCCATCGCGCGTTCGCGGTTTTTGCCAGCTTGGGCGGTATCATAACATCGAAGTCGAGGACAACGTAACTGTGTATTTGGAGTATCCAAACGGCGCCACCGGCACGTTCATCACTTCCACCGGCGAGGCTCCAGGCACAAACCGCCTTGAAATCGCCGGCGACCGCGGCAAGTTGCTCCTGGAAGATGGCCGCCTGACCTTTACTCGAAATGAAATCCCAATGATACAATTCTCGAAAACCGCCAGGACCGGCTTCGCCAAACCGCCCGTTTGGAACGTCGAAATACCCATCGAAGGCGCCGGCGCACAACATCATGAAATCACCCAAAATTTTGTGGATGCAATCCTGGATGGCGCACCCTTGATAGCGCCGGCCTCTGAAGGGATTTTTTCAGTTGAACTGGCCAACGCCGCCCTCTACTCCTCATTAACCAACCAGACAATCGAGCTGCCCCTGGATGGCGCCGCCTACGAGCGCAAACTGCAGCAGCTCATTGCCGAATCCAGATTTGAGAAAAAAGTCATTCAAACTTCGGCGGAAGACTTTACCAAGTCATTCCATGCATGAGGCAGTTTATCTGGGGGCCGGCATATTCTGTTTCCCTGTTCCAGCCCATTTTGCAAGGCTGGGCCACCTGATTTCCCTCGACAACCAGCCGGTTCCCACTCATCATCAAATAAAAAGCGTGGATAAGCCGGAGATATGGGGTATATTAAGACGGCAGCGGGCGCCTGAGCCGGAAGTTTGGATGGTGGCAAAACAGGGGCTGGGAAAATTAAAGACCGGCTTCAATCCCCGCAGAAAATATGAGTCAGCACAGCCTTGAAGAGTTGCACAGCAAGTACGCATGGGCGGAGCTGGAACGAAACGACCCACCCAAGCGTTCTGCAACACAGCGCGTGGCTGATTTTCTGGAAGTGTATGGCGATTTCGACGAAGAAACCGCCCGCGAACAGGCAGCCAGATGCATTCAGTGCGCACATCCCGCCTGCGTGGCGGCATGTCCATTGTCAAATCACATCCCTGAATGGCTTGCCCTGACTGCTGAGGGACATTTTTTGGAAGCCGCCGAGTTGTCCCAAATGACCAGCAACATGCCCGAAATTTGCGGGCGGATTTGTCCCCAGGACCGTCTCTGCGAAGGCTCATGCATCATTGACGGCAAGGCCGAGCCGGTGTCCATCGGCGCCATAGAACGCTTTATCAATGAATACGCCTTCAGACATGGGGCCGTAAGACCCGTCACTGCTCCGCCGAACGGCTTTTCCGTGGCTGTGGTAGGTTCAGGTCCGGCAGGTCTGGCTTGCGCCGATGAACTGGCCAAACTCGGTTACTCCGTCACTGTCTTTGAGGCAATGCCCATTCCAGGCGGGCTGTTGGTCAACGGCATACCGGCCTTCAAGCTCGAAAAGACCGTCATTGACCGCCGCATCCAGTTGCTCAAACAACGCGGCGTGCAATTCCAAATGGGCGTCCACATTGGACGTGACTTGAGCCTCAAGGATTTGTTGCTCGACTTTGACGCTGTGTTTCTGGGCATCGGCGCACAACAAGCCAAACCGCTGGATGTCCCCGGCGCCGACCTCAAAGGCGTGTATCAGGCGCTTCCCTTCCTGATCCAAAAAAACGTCGCCTTCCGTTTTGACATCCCTGAAATAGATGTCAAAGGCAAGCGCGTTGTGGTGCTTGGCGGCGGCGACACCGCCATGGACTGCCTGCGCACCTCAATCAGATGCGGCGCCGCCGAGGCAGTCTGCCTTTATCGCCGCGACCTCGAAAACATGCCCGGCAGCCGCAAGGAACTCTTCAACGCCCTCGAAGAAGGCGCGCGCTTCAGTTTTCTTACAAACCCAATCGCCGTGCTCGGCAACGAACGCAATGAAGTCGTCGGCGTCCGCTGTGTCCGCATGGAGCTGGGCGAGCCTGACAATCAGGGCCGCCGCAAACCTCATCCCATTGCAGGCACTGAATTTGATTACCCCGCTGACGTAATCCTGGTCGCTTTCGGCTTTGAGCCGGTACCATTCCCGCGCGATAGCGACCTGGGCCAAATCCGCGTCAACCGCTGGGGCGGCGTGGTGGTGGATTCAAACCAAATGACAAACATACCCGGCGTATTTGCCGGTGGCGACCTGGTCCGCGGCCCAAGTCTCGTGGTTCAAGCCGTGCGCGACGCCCGCCGCGCCGCCAAAGCCATCCATCAATACATTTCATCACGTAAAAAATAGCTCCTCACAACCGCCCGCCGTGCCGGGCACCCGCCATTTCATGAAACATGAACGGACGCGAACGGATTATTAAACACCTTGCAGGGGAGCCGGTTGACCACCTGCCGCTAATGCCCATCACCATGATGTTTGCCGCTGACATCAGCGGCATCAAATACCGCCAGTATGTCTCAGATTACCGAATGCTCGTTGAAGCACAGTTGCGCGTAGCTGAAAAATTCGACTTCGACTATGTCTCGGTCATCTCCGACCCGGCACGCGAAGCTGCGGATGTCGGAGCCGAAATCCAGCTTTTCGACGACCAACCGCCGGCTTTCAAGGAAGATAACGCTTTTCTGTCCGACAAAAGCCGCTTGAACGGTTTGAAAATTCCTGACCCATTGGGCGGCGGACGCATGACCGACCGCATCCATGGCATCGCCCTGTTCAAACAAAAAATTGGAAACGAAAAATTGATCGAAGGCTGGATTGAAGGGCCGGTGGCCGAAGCCGCCGACCTTCGGGGCATCAACACACTCATGCTGGATTTCTTCGACGACCCGGCGTTTGTCAAAGATTTGTTTGAATTTGTCCTCGAAATGGAACTGCGTTTCGCCAAAGCCCAGCTCGAAGCCGGCGCCGACTTGATTGGAATCGGCGATGCCGCCGCCTCACTCGTAGGCCCTCATGTTTACAACGAATTTGTCTGGCCGTATGAAAAACGCATGGTTGACGGCGTCCACGCCATGGGCGGCAAGGTGCGCCTCCACATCTGCGGAAACACATCGCGCATCCTTTCAGGAATGGGCAGGCTGGGCTGCGAAATCGTTGATCTGGACTATTTGGCGGACATGGCACAAGGCCGCGCCCAGATGGGGCCTGACCAGGTGCTTCTTGGCAACATCGAGCCGGTGGGCGTCCTGCGGAATCAAACCCCGGAAAAAATCCATGAAACCTTGGCCGCCTGCCACAAGGCGGCTGGTCCGCGCTACATCGTTGGCGCCGGATGCGAAGTCCCCCGCGACACACCGGAAGCCAATTTGCGCGCCCTCTGTGAATACGCACATTCACACAAGCCTTAGTCACAGGCCGCACTCGACGCCAAGCAGCCATCGTAAGATGGCGGACAAATCTGCCGCCTCACGGCGGCAGCTACGAAGATTCGGCGGCCAGAAATGGTCGCCTTCTGTTTTCCGTAGCCTTCATCATAAGCCGGCGGACAAATCTCTGCCGCCTTACGGCGGCAGCTACAAAGATTCGGCGGTCAGAAATGGTCGCCTTCTGTTTTCCGTAGCCGCCATCGTAAGCCGGCGGACAAATCTGCCGCCTCACGGCGGCAGCTACAAAGATTCGCCGGTCAGAAATGATCGCCTTCTGTTTTCCGTAGCCGCCATCGTAAGATGGCGGACAAATCTGCCGCCTCACGGCGGCAGCTACAAAGATTCGCCGGTCAGAAATGATCGCCTTCTGTTTTCCGTAGCCTCCATCATAAGCCGACGGACAAATCTGCCGCCTCACGGCGGCAGCTACGAAGATTCGGCGGTCAGAAATGGTCGCCTTCTGTTTTCCGTAGCCGCCATCGTAAGACGGCGGACAAATCTCTGCCGCCTTACGGCGGCAGCTACAAAGATACAAAAAATTTGAAATTGGATAAGGCAATTAGTGGTGGCTTTATGCGAAAATAGCCAGGGTAGAACCCGCCACGCTTCGCTTGATAGCAGGAGGGATTTTTTGTTGGTACGCCCGGCAGGACTTGAACCTGCAACCCTTTGATCCGAAGTCAAATGCTCTATCCAGTTGAGCTACGGGCGCTTTTTAACCGGCTGCTTCACCGGCCAGCCGTCAATTTACCTGCCCAAAAACCGAACGCAAACCAAATTCAATGCCTCAGGCCCTACGCCCCCGCCTCTTTAGCGCCACCGCGCAAACAGTTCAATGCCTCATGCTTTCAGCCCCTTGAGATTGACTTCCAGCGATTGGTTTTCCTTGAGCAGTTCATCCATTGTGATGCGCGTGCGCCGTTTTCCGGCTTCACGTCCCAAAATAGTGGCCAGTGCTCCGTCTATTGAGCGGGCGACGGTATCGTTTGAAAAATCGCCTTTGACAACGCAATCGTAGAATTTTGCGATGTTGCTGACAGCGCCGGCTTCATAAGGATTGTCCACGTTTTGGTTGTACCCGTCTTCCCTGCCCTTCAAGAATGTCCTGCCGCCGTAGCAAATTTGGGCATGGCCGGTATCGCCGATGGCGGTTACAACAACATCGAAGTTGAGGAAATTGTTGATGTGCTTGCCACGGTGGCTGTGGAGCAGCCCGTCGGGATATTCAAATAACAACTCAAAAATGTCATGGCTGTCGCCATGAGGATTCGGCCGTCCAATGCGCGACAAGCCCGTGGCGCTGACCGGCCTTTGACCCGCGATCCACAAGGCGGCGTCAATTGCATGGATGCATGCATTCACATGATAACCGCCGCCTATTGCAACGTCATTGCACCATATCAAACTGCGAAGGCGTTTCTCAATCGTCTCCTCCAGCGGCGGGTCTGGAAATTGTCCGGCAAAGTAATGGCTGTGCAGCGCCATAACCCTGCCTATTGCGCCGGCGTGGATTTTTTTCACAACCTCGATGTTATGCAAAACGGTTGGGATTTGGTAATCCACCAAAAAAACTTTTTTCCGCGCAGTGGCTTGTTTTGCGGCAGCCTCAACTTTCAAAACGCCAGGAACATCAACCGCCACCGGTTTCGCCATATAGACATGAAGACCGGCGGCCACCGCGGCAGAGGCGTGCTCGGGGAAAAAGCAAGGCGGGGTTTCCAGGGCCACTGCCTCAACGCCGCTTTCCAAAAGCCGGCGGTAACCTGACAACCCGGAAAAACAGCGTTCGGGCGGCACGCCCAAACCGCGCCCGCAACTCTCCGCCACCGGCGCAAAGTAGTCTGCAACGGCGTGCATTTCATATCCGCCATGGCGCTTGAAAAGATTGGCTATCCAACAGCCCCGGCCTCCGGCGCCAACGATGCCAAGTTTGATCTTCCGTTCAAACTGGCCCTGTAACTCCGGCTGGTTTGCGGCCAGCAACGATGGCGCCGGCGGCATATTTGCCGCTGCTGCCAGCGCCATGGTTTGATACAAAAACCGACGGCGATTTACCGGGCAAACGCCCGTCCCATTTTCAAATGATTGATTCTCTTTGCGCATGTTATTTCGTTTTGCTCACTGTTTTCCTTTTCAAATCCAGAAAGGCGACCTGGTTTGTTGCAACCAAAACGATTTGCGGACGACCGCCTACCTCCGCAACTTCACCTTCGATTTCAACAATGCGGCCCTCCCAACTTTCAACCCCGTCAAATGCGTCGAAGTGCTTCGGATAAATCACCGCCGAATAACGATGATTCGGCGCTTTCTCGCCCAGATTTATCCGGATAACACGATCTGACTTTAGAACTTCGGCCACCAGACCGCGAACTGTCTTTCTTTCCCCGGTTGTCCGGGGCGGCTCCACAGCATCGGCTGGCAAAGCCAATTCCGGCCGCAACATTGCTATTTGCTGCTTGTTCGTAAGCAATACAGTTTTGCGATCCGGCATGTCCAACAGCTCGCCGCTGATTTCAACAGGCTTTCCAACCAGTTTATCCAGATCGGGAAATGATTCAAAATGCTCGGGATAAATGATTGCAGCCGCCCGGTGGTCGGGCGCTTTTGCTCCAAGATTCAGCCGCACCAGATTGTCAGAACGCGCCACTTCGGCCACTATTCCGCGAACAACCGCCTTTTCTCCCGCAAGCTTGGGCGCCAGGGACGCGGCTCTGGGGTTTCGCCACACTGCAAGCTGGCGCGGTTCCTTGAGAATGATTTGCGGGCGCCCGCCAATCTCGGTCACCGTTCCCATGAGCTGCACAGTCTTGCCCGCCAATTGGTCGAGATTGGAGAATACACCGAAAAACTCCGGGTAAATCAGCGCCGCAAACCGATGATGCGGCTGTGGGGCGCCCAAGTTGAGCCGGATTACTTTGTCGGACTTGATTACCTCGGCCACGATGCCGCGCACAATTATCTCGCCAAGAGGTTCTTCTTCTGAATCCTGCTCGCCGGCAGCCCCCATTGCGCAGACAGCCATGGCAATAACGGCGGCAACAATTGCCCCATAAATTGCCCTGGTCAGGCGGGTTGCTCCGGCCTGTTTCACGGTTTTACATATAAAACCCCGGTTTCGTCCGGGGCAAGTTTTTATTCCAGTTTTTTGTTGTTTCACGCAACCGTCCGGTTCATTATGTGTAAGGTAAATGAAAGCCCGGCATCAAATGCCCAAACGCCTGAGCCTTTGCGTCAGGCGTGGAAGGATGCGCCTATGAAATGGTATGCACAATTGGTTGGTTACTGCTACCCGGTTTTGCTGGGTGTGCTGTTGGTCAAAAACCTTGTGGAACGGATGTGGGACTGCGTTTTACCGGACGGCTCCAAAAATCCGGCCCTGAGGCCGGATGCATGGCAGGCACGCGCATTGTCATACATTGAAGCGGTCTTGTACGTTGCCTTTTTCCAGCTCGGCCATCCGTGGTTCCCCGTTGCATGGCTTGCGCTGAAGGTAGCGGGCAACTGGCAGCGATGGAGCCAGACCGGCAATGTCAACAATGGAATCCCTGCCGGCACCGCCATTTTCAACGTATTCATGATTGGAAACGCCATTCTGATTTTACACTCCTTTGTAGGGTACAAAATCATCGTCTGGATGGGAACCGGCCGCTGGTTGCGTGCATTCTGGGCGCCTTTGTTGATAGTAGCCTTCTCCATCCTCCTTTACCACTGGCTAGCCCGATTCCGCAAAACTGCACCCTGAGTTTCCATTGAAATATCCGGCACACCTTGATTAGACAAAGCTGACTGTTCCTGCCAGGCCGCGTTACCCCATCCATCAAGTCCATCCCCCGTCCATAACAACCAACAAAAGTTGTAACCAAGTTGTAACCATCACAACCACAATTGCGTCTTTATGTTCAGAATGACATCGAGAGAAGTCTTTGGCGTTCGCATGAGCAATTGCCTCATGCGATGGTTTGGTTTTTGTGGAATCCCGCTTTCCATCCTTTTTGGTGGCTCACTTGCAGTTAAAGCCCAACCTGTTAATGATGCATTCGCAAACCGAATTCCATTAACTGGGTATTCCACAAACATCTCCGCGTCAAACGTCAATGCAACAAAAGAGACAGGTGAACCCGAAAGAGTTGATGGGGCCGGGTATGGCGCAACAGTGTGGTGGAGCTGGACTGCCCCGGCTTCCGGCACTGCCAGAATTCACACCTTTGGCAGTTCCTTCGACACTGTACTTGGTATTTATACGGGCACCTTGGGTTCACTCACCGAAATCGCAGCCAACAACAATGCCCCAGGAACATCTGGCGGTCAAAGTCTGGTCACTTTCCAGGCCACGGCGGGCACAACCTATGTGATACTTGTCGGTGGAACTCGTATCTTTCAGAATTGGTATTACACCGGAACAATCCAGTTAAGCGTAGGCATGCCGCCGACTGTTTCACTCACAAGCCCCACGAATGGAGCAGTCCTGCCAGCCAGTGAGCCAGTGACCATAGCCGCCACTGGCAGCACTCCGGCCCCGGCAATCCAAAGGATTGATTTCTACAGCGGAGCCAAACTGCTTGGAACGGATACCAATGCCCCATACAGTATCACAACCACCAATCTGCCAATGGGATCAAACAACCTGTACGCCATCCTCACTGACAGCGCAGGTCAAACTGCCACATCATCGGTTGTTAACGTTACCGTGCTCAGCCCCGGCGCAAACATAACCTCACCACAAGATGGAGCGGTTTTTACAAACACAAATCCAATAACGGTATATGGTATGGCTATGGCTTCCGGCACGATTACCAATGTCAGTTTTTGGGTGGACGGACAATTGTTTGGTGTCTCCGGTATTTCCCAGAGTTCAACATGGTCTGCCACATGGTCAAACGTCACTTCCGGAACACATCGTTTTTTAATGACTGCAATGGATAACACCGGGTTGTCCTACACATCCGCTCCGGTGATGATTGCCGTGGCGCAAACTATCATTGCCTCAAACTCCGTTTGGAAATACCTCGACAATGGGAGCGACCAAGGAACGGCCTGGATTCAGCCGTCATTTGACGATAGCGGATGGGCAAGCGGCCCCGGAACGCTTGGATATGGGGATACAAACAGACAAAACACCATTTTAAGCTACGGACCAGACCCCAACAACAAATACATCACTACTTATTTCCGGCGTGCTTTCGCAGTAACCAACGCCGGCAGTTACTCCAATTTGATTTTGCGCGTGTTAAGGGACGATGGCGCCGTGGTTTATCTGAACGGAGTCGAAGTCGGCCGTTTCAACGTGCCGGCCGGGCCGGTAAATTACCTTACTACTGTCCCAAACGCTGCGGATGATGGGAATGATTTCTTCCCAACCAACGTATCCGCAAGTTTATTGGTTGAAGGGACCAACGTGCTGGCTGTGGAGATTCATCAAGATTCTGGGACTAGTTCCGACATCAGCTTTGATTTGGAGCTTCTTGGCATCCCGATAATCATCCGTAATTTGTCGCCGTCAATAAATCTTGCCAGCCCGACCAACAGCCAATCGCTGATAGCTCCAGGAGAGTTGACAATATCGGCTTCGGCCTCGGATGCCGACGGCAGCGTTGCAAGGGTGGATTTTTACGCTGACTCGGTGAAGCTCGGCAGCGTCACCAATACACCATTTAGCTTTACATGGACAAATCCACCAGTTGGCCGGCATGAAATCTACGCCGTGGCTGTTGATGACCAGGGCGCGGCCACAGCATCAACTGTCATCACCGTTTACATTTTTGATGAAACTGTTTCGCCATTGGTTCAAATCACCGCCCCAACAAATGGCACCGTGATTTCGGGGCTGAGCAGTTACACAAATCTGCCGATTACAGCCACCGCCTTTGCCATGGGCAGCATTACAAATGTGGAATTTTGGGCGAACGGAAATAAAATTGGCCAGGCATCCACCAGCCCTTACACCATGATTTGGAGCAACGCCGCATTCGGCACGAACCAATTGCTGGCAACAGCCAGTGATGACCAGGGCCGCCGCGGCACTTCCACAGTCGTCACCGTTGTAATCGTTGAACCGCCAATCAACACCAATCCGCCGGTAATCGCCAACGTCATCCCTGCGCGCGGGGCCACTATAACCAGCCTGTCGAACATCCTGATTACTTTCAGTGAAAATGTGGTTGGAGTTGATGCCGCCGACCTGCTTGTAAATGGAAAGCCGGCGACGGCAGTCACCGGCAGCGGCTCAAACTACACATTCACCGCCGTGCAAACTACTTTTGGTCTTGTGACTGTAACTTGGGCTTCCAATCACGGAATTACTGACATCGGTTATCCAACATCGCTTCCGTTTGATGCGGAAGGTGCGGGGGCAAGTTGGACTTACAACCTTGCGGACTTGGTGCCGCCAACCATCGCCTCGGTCAACCCGCCGGCAGGCGCATCGCTCACCAATTTGACCCAGATAAACGTTGTGTTTAGCGAAAATGTCGCCGGTGTTGACGCTGCGGATATGTTGATAAACGGCTCTCCGGCAATCAGCCTCGCGGGTGGCGGTTCGAACTACATGTTTTATTTCCCGCAACCGGCATCCGGAACCATTTCGATTTCATGGGCGGCTGGTCATGGCATTACAGATTTGGCCGTGCCGCCAAACAGTTTCAATGCCACAGGCGCCGGCGCAACCTGGACCTATACACTGGATGCACGCACCATTTTGGTTCAATCCAACAGCATGTGGCGTTTCGTCAAAGGCACTTCCGAGGCATCCAATCCAATTGACGCATGGCGGCAGTTGGGATTTGACGATTCAAACTGGACACTCTCCCCCGCCCCGTTCTTCTACGGGGACACCGGCTACACCAACGCTCAAAATCCGGGGACCTATCTCGGCGACATGATGAACACATACTCAACGATCTACCTGCGAATTCCCTTCCAGGTGGCGAATCCTGCGGCCATCACAAACCTTTTGATGCGAGCGGTATGCGATGACGGTTTCATTGCCTGGATAAATGGCCGGGAGGTAGTCCGCTATAATGTCAATCCAGGTGACAACCCGTACAACGCTTTTGCAATTTCCGCTGTGAATGAACCATATAACAATGGCGCTGCATGGGCAAATTACACCCTGCCCACGCCGGTGGATTATCTTGTGGCTGGCACCAACATTCTCGCCGTGCACGTTTTGAATGCAACACTGAACAGCAGCGATTTGGGATTTAATGCGCAACTTTATACCTACATGGCAGACCCAACCGTGCTGCCGCCCCAACTGCTTGCCGTGATTCCAGCCGCAGGCAGTGTCTATGCCCTGACCAACATCACCGTCACATTCACCGAACCGGTCGGCGGCGTGAAAGCCTCTGATTTGCTCATCAACGGCTCGCCAGCAACATCCGTATCAGGCGGCCCAAGCAATGTCGTTTACACCTTCAGCTTCACTCAACCGCCCTACGGTCTGGTGCAGATAACCTGGGCATCCAATATTGCGATAACCGATTTCGATCCAGTGCCCAAATCATTTAATGGTAATGCCCCAGGCGCGACATGGCAGTATGTCCTCATCAACCCAAATGCGCCAGTCGTTGCCTCTCAAATCCCATCCGCAGGCGCCAGTGTCACACAACTGACCTCGGTGACAATTAGCTTCAGCAAACCTGTCACTGGCGTGGACGCCGCCGACCTGCTCATCAATGGCGTTCCGGCAACCAATATCAGCGGCAGCGGCGCCAATTACACCTTTTCATTCCCGCAGCCTGCTTATGGCACTGTCAGCATCGGGTGGACGGCCAATCCAGGCATCGTGGATTTGGCACAGCCGCCCAATTCATTCAACCCAGCCCAGGCCGGAAATTATTGGTCCTACACTTTGATTGACTTGTTGCCACCGGTGATTGTCGGGCAAATCCCGGCAGCCGGCGCATTTGTTACAAACCTGACCCAAATCACCGTAATTTTCAGCGAGCCGGTTCAAGGTGTGGATGCATCTGATTTGCTCATAAATGGCGCGCCTGCCAGCTCTGTGACTGGCAGCGGGACAACCTATACATTCACTTTCCAGCAGCCCAATGCAACGATCATCAATGTCAGTTGGGCTGTTGGACATGGCATACGCGACCTTGCACCAACTCCCAACAGTTTCAACAGCAGCTCGCCGCAGGCAACCTGGGTTTATTACACCCCTGACACCGTGCCGCCGCGTGTTGCACAGGTCACGCCAATGCCGGGCATCACCTTGAAATCGCTCAATTCCATCATCATAACATTCACTGAGCCAGTTGTCGGAGTAACGCCCGATGACCTTGTTATCAACAATCAAATTGCACGGTCTGTTACCGGCTCTGGAGAAGGGCCTTATGTGTTCCAATTCAGCCAGCCGGCAGCCGGCACCGTTGAGGTGCGATGGCGCCAGGGCAACGACATTCGCGACCTGGCAACGCCTCCCAACCCGCTGGACGGCTCCGAATGGACCTACCAGTTGGACCCCAACGCCACATTTGCAGGAAAAATTCTGATCAACGAAATCATGTTCAACCCGCTGGGCGGTCGCCCGGCGGATGAATGGATAGAGCTGTTCAATTCAAGCACCGGCCTGGTGAACTTGACTGGCTGGAAATTTACCCGCGGGGTTAGTTTCACTTTTCCAAATGTTTCGCTGCCTGCCGGCGGCTATCTCGTTGTTGCGGCGGATGTGGCTGCGTTCCGTTCCAAATATCCCAATGTCAGCAACGTCATCGGCGGCTGGACAGGCCAACTGGCCAATTCAGATGAGACAATAGAACTGACCTCGGCAACCGGCGAAACAGTCAACCGCGTGCATTACGCGACAGAAGGCGATTGGGCAAGACGCGAGCGCGGATGCGGCGCGCGCCTTGTAACTAGCATAACACGCAGCGGCTCCACCGCCACGGTTACAATCTTCGATCACGGATACACCTCAAGCGACCAGGTGCTGATCAGCGGCGCTGACCAGCCCGAGTACAACGGACGTTTCACACTCAGCGGCATCACACCAAGCACATTCAACATCACTGTTTCCGGTTCCCCGGCCTCGCCAGCCACTGGCACAATCATCTGCCGGCAAATCATTGACAACGGCCAGTCCGGCTGGTCGTGGTTCTGCCCGGCTGACGGCATGGGAAGCTCTTTGGAACTGATAAATCCGGCTCTGCCAAATACCACTGGCCAAAATTGGAGCTCAAGCTCAACCAAAGGCGGGACACCCGGACAGCCAAACTCGGTCGCCAGCTCCAATGTGGCGCCCCTGATCCTCGATGCCACACATTTTCCACCCGTGCCGCGGTCAACCGATCCCGTTACCATTACAGCACGTGTTCGGGATGAATTGAGCAATGGCGTCCAAAGCGTCACGCTTTTCTACCGCAATCACACCGCAAATTACGGTTCTTCACCGCCTCCGTTCAACAGCACCCCGATGCTCGACGACGGCGCGCACAATGACGGGTTGGCATCAGACGGCCTCTACGGGGCGGTTTTGCCGGCGGCAGCAAACGGCACTGTCATCGAATTCTACATTCAGGCCACCGACACAAACGGTTTATCCCGGACATGGCCCGCTCCAACATGGGATACCAACAACACTTTCGGCCAACTGGCCAACGCGCTGTATCAAGTGGACGATGAAGCCATCACAAATCGCATGCCAGTTGTGCGCGTTGTAATGACCGGCACCGAAAGAGCCATCTTCCCGCCCAGTGATAGAAATGGCAACGCCGAAATGAACGTCACCATGGTCAGCGCCGATGGCGAAGGGACGGATGTGCGTTATTTGTGCGGATTGCGCGTGCGCGGCGCCGGCACCCGCAGCCGCACGCCAACCAACAACCGCCTGAACATTCCCTGTGACAACCGCTGGAAAAACCAACGCGCTTTGAATCTGAACTGCCAATTTGTGCATTGCTCGGTTGTTGGCAATGTGCTGGCTCAAAAATCCGGTCTGACGGCCACGGACGCGCACGTCATCCAATATCGCATTAACGGTGTCAATCCGGCGCCCCTTACAGCGCCGGTCAACGGCTCCGGCAGTGGCGCCGGTTGGGGCGTCTTTATGATGTTAAAGCCCGTGGCCGGTGATTTGCTGGCGGATTTGTATCCGGCAGACAGCGATGGAAACGTCTATCGCGCCTCCACAGGCAACCATAATGCCAACCTGACCTATTATGATAACAATCCCAGCACTTACCTTTCCCACGGCTATTTCAAGACATCAAACCAGACTGAAAACGACTGGACCGACCTCATCAACCTCTGTTACGCGTTCAGTCAGGTCACAGACAACGCAAGCTACACAGAGGCAATTCGCACCAACGTAAATGTCCAAATGTGGATGCGCTACTTCGCAATCGGATCACTGATGAACTTTACCGAGACAGCCATGTTCAACGGCATTGGCGATGACTACGCCCTGTACCGCGGTCAAATAGACCGGCGCTTCGTCGCAATTGGGCATGACTTCGACACAATCTTTGGACAGGGCGATACACTCTCAACTTATCCGGCGCTGACCAACTCCTCCATTTTCATCATGCTCAACCCACCCAACAGCGGCGCCAACATGCCGGTGTTGCGGCGTTTCATGACCAACGAGGCCTTTGCACCGTTGTTTTATGCTGAACTGAAGCGTCTATGTGACACAACTTTCAGCCCATCCCAACTAAATCCTTTGCTTGACCAATTGCTTACCGGTTGGGGTATTGGCCCCGACGCAACAGTGCTGGCCAACATGAAAACCTTTGCTGCAAACCGCCGGGCGATTGTATTGTCTCAAATCCCGCTTGATTTGACCATCAACCACGGCTTATCCCAGCAGAATGGCTATCCTTATACTACAACCCCAAATGTAACATTGTATGGAACAACTCATGCAGTGGATACCCGCCGTGTCCTGGTCAACGGGCTTTCAGCTTCCTGGTCAGCATGGGAGGCCAGATGGACAAATACCGTCACCCTTCTGCCCGGCATCAATCGCGTCCTGGTCCAATCGCTCAACAGTAACAACGTCGAATTTGCCAGAGCCACAGTTGATATTTGGTACGATGACGGCTCCGTTCAAACAGTCAGCGGCACTGTCAGCGCCGACACAACTTGGACAGCCGCCAACGGCCCATATCAAGTCAGCGGCACCCTCACCGTCAACAGTGGTGCAACTCTGACAATACAGGCCGGAACAACCGTGTACTTTGCAAATGGCGCGAGCCTTGTGGTGGCCAACGGCGGACGGCTGCTGGCCGAAGGCACCGACTCCGCGCGCATCCGCTTCACCCGCCCTCCGGGCACCACAAACACATGGGGCGGCATTACAATCAACGGCGGCGCCAATTCGCCCGAAACACGCATTTCTTACGCCCACTTTGAGTTCAACAATTCAACAGCCATACACTCGGCCAACGGAACTGTGTGGCTGGACCATCTGACTTTTGGCAATACCGCCGTTCCGTATGTCTCTCTTGACGGCTCTTCCTTTGTGGTAAGCGATTGCCACTTCCCAACCGCTACTGCAGCTTTTGAAGGGGTGCATGGCACCGGCGGCATAAAGACCGGCGGGCGTGGCATTTTCCTGCGCAACTTCTTCGGCGCTGTCAATGGCTACAATGACGCCGTGGATTTCACTGGTGGCAACCGCCCCGGGCCAATCGTCCAATTCATAAACAACGTATTCATGGGCTCCGGTGACGATATACTGGACCTGGACGGCACCGATGCATGGGTCGAGGGCAACATCTTTCTGCACGTCCATAAAAACGGCTCTCCCGATTCATCCAGCGCCATCAGCGGCGGCCTCAACGGCAGCAGCCGCTCCGAAGTAACAGCCATTGGCAATATCTTTTACGACTGCGACCATGCCGCCACGGCAAAAGAGGGGAATTTCTATGTGCTCATCAACAACACAATCGTCCGCCAAACCAAAACCGGCGGAACCGATACCGATGCAGCCGTGGTGAACGTCTCGGACGCCGGCACAGCCGAAGGCGCGGGATTTTATCTTGAAGGAAACATCATCTATGACGCGGAAAAACTTGCCCGCGCCTACACCAACGCCCTGATAACTTTCACCAACAACCTGTTGCCAATGCCCTGGAACGGCCCCGGCGGCGGCAATTCCACTGAGCCGCCACTGCTCAAGTACATCCCGCAATTGTCCGAAACGCAGTTCACCAACTGGGCCTCGGCGCAAGTTATGTGGGATTGGTTCAGCCTGCAGCCCGGCTCCCCAGCCCGCAACGCAGGCCCCAATGGCGCCGACTTGGGCGGAGTTATTCCTATGGGCGCAACAATCTCCGGTGAACCTGCAGGCGAAACCAGCCGGGATACAGTTGTTCTGACAGTCGGCCCACTCCGCACCGGTGATGGAATCCAAACAAATGGCTGGCCAAACGGCGCAGGTTACACCCACTACCAGTGGCGGCTGGACGGCGGCCAATGGAGCGCTGAAACTCCTGTCTCAAATCCAATCGTGCTTTATAACCTTCCGGATGGCCCGCATCGCGTGGAAGTCATCGGCCGGCGCGATTCAGGCCTGTACCAAAACGATCCGCTGCTGGGGTCTGATGCTCGCATAACCGCGTCTCGCACCTGGACAGTGAACACCGCAAAGATGGCACTGCGGATTAACGAAGTCCTGGCAGCCAACAGCGGCGTGGTGATGAACGGCACAGCAACACCGGATTTAATCGAGTTATACAATGATACCGGCGCAGAACTTGACCTGGCAGGCATCCGTTTGACAGATGACCCTCAAAACCCGGACCGCTTCATCTTCCCAGCAGGCGCATCCATCCCTGCAAATGGTTACCTGGTGTTGTTTGCAGACGACCCCGATGGCACCCCCGGCTACCATCTTGGCTTCAAATTAAATCAGACCGGCGATGCCGTTTATCTCTACGACAAACCTGAGCGCGGCGGCATCTTGCTGGATACGATTGCCTTTGGCCCGCAGATTCCAAACCTCTCCATTGGCAGAATGTCTGATGGCTCCTGGGCACTGGCGATTCCCACATTTGGCGCACCAAATAAACCCGCAAACACGGGCGACCCGCGCCAATTGCGCATCAATGAATGGCTCGCCCTGGGGCAGATGCCTTTTGATCAAGATTTCATTGAAATATACAATGCCAACACAAACCCGGTCAACATGGGCGGACTTTATCTTAGCGATACAATCCTCAGTTGGCCCAACCGCCATCAAATCGCCCCGTTGACTTTCATCCCGGGGCGAGGCTACCTGAGGTTTATTGCCGACGGCGATGCCAAACAAGGCCCGGAACACTTGAATTTCAAACTCAGCCCACAACAAGGCGGAATCGGCCTCTACGATACCAACTTGCAACCTATTGATTTGGTGATGTACCAACCACAGTGGCTGAATATCTCCCAGGGCCGCTCGCCCAACGGCGGCAGCAACATTGTCTATTTCGATGTACCGACTCCGGGTGCGCCCAACCCAATCAGCCAGGTCAACCCCAACGGCGGCGCTTTGGTTATCAACGAAATACTCGCCCATAACACTGGCTTGGTTGAAAACGGCTCAAAGCCGGACTGGGTTGAATTGTACAACGGAACCACCAATACCATCAGCCTTGCAGACATGAGCCTGACGGATGATTTGCAACAAATCCGCCGGTTTGTCTTTCCAGCAGGCACAACAATCGCACCAGGCGCTTTCCTCCGCGTTCTCTTCGATAACAATCAACCGCCTGGCCCCAACAATACTGGCTTTGGGCTGAAAGCAACCGGCGGCAGCGTTTATCTATTCGATACCCCGGCCAACGGCACCAATTTGATTGGCGCGATTACCTACGGATTACAGGCCGCCAACTTCTCCATCGGCCGCGTGCCCGATGGCAGCGCCAACTGGTTCCTCACATCACCAACGCCCGACGCCCCAAATGCCGCCATTCCAAGCCTCGCCCCGGCCACCAGCCTCAAAATCAATGAATGGATGGCCGCGCCTGCATCGGGTTATGATTGGTTTGAAATCTACAACACCAGCCCGCTGCCGGTTGCAATCGGCGGGCTTTGGCTCAGCGACGATTTGAACAACCGCCAAAAACACCAAATCCCGCCCTTGTCATTCATCGGTGTCGGCACCAATGCCTACCAAAAATTTATTGCCGATGGCAACACCGCCGCCGGCGCAGACCACGTCAGCTTCTCTTTGAAAGCCTCCGGCGAGGCACTGGGCCTCTACACTGCCACCGGTTCGATTTTGGACGAAATTGAATTCGGCCCACAGCTTGCAGGAGTCTCCCAGGGACGTTTCCCTGATGCCGCATCGAATATAGTCAGTTTCCCAGGCACTGAATCGCCCGGCGCGCCCAATTATCTATGGCTGACCAATGTTGCAATCAATGAAGTCCTCACCCACAGCGACTTGCCGCTTGAAGACGCCATTGAGTTGGTTAACTTGACCGACACCCCCGTGGACATCGGCGGCTGGTGGTTAAGCGATGATCCGGGCACAATCGAAAAATACCAAATCCCGGCCGGCACTATCATTCCCGCGCACGGGTACTGGGTTGTGTATGAAGCACAATTCAACAACCCCAACCTTGCCTCCATTCCATTTGCCCTGAGTTCACAAGGCGATGAAGTGGTGCTCTCGGCCGCCACCAATGGCACCCTTACCGGCTACAGAACCCATGTAAAGTTTGGCCCAGCTCTTAATGGTGTCTCGTTTGGACGCTATGTTAACAGCATCGGAGAACCCCAGTTCGTGGCAATGAGCGCCCGCAGCTTCGGCTCCGATGACCCAGGCTCAGTTGAGGAATTCCGCCTCGGCACAGGTGCGCTCAATCCATACCCGCTCGTCGGGCCGGTGGTTATCAGCGAAATCATGTATCATCCGCAGGACATCGGCACAAATGACAACACCCGCGATGAGTTCATTGAGCTGCGCAACATCACTGGAGTGCCTGTCCCGCTTTATGACCCGGCTTTCCCAACCAATACATGGCACCTGCGCGATGCAGTTGATTTTGAGTTCCCACCCGGAACTGTCATGCAGCCTTATGACTATCTGTTGGTGGTCAGCTTCGACCCAATCAATAACCCAACCGCCCTGGCCCAATTCAAGGCAGCTTACCACATCACTGCTGAAGTCCCGATTGTCGGGCCGTATCGCGGCAAGCTCGCCAACAGCTCCGATGAAATCGAGCTGCGCCGCCCTGACACCCCGGACACAAACGGCGTGCCTTACGTATTGGTTGAACGTGTCAAATACTCCGACTCCGCCCCATGGCCATCAGCCGCAGATGGCACGGGCATGTCGCTGCAGCGCGTTGACAACTCGCTCTTCGGCAATGACCCGGCCAACTGGTTTGCCGCCCCGCCGACTCCGGGGCCGCAAGCCGCCATCCTCGACTTCGACCAAGACGGCATGCCTGACATCTGGGAAATGGCCAACGGCCTTGATCCGCTGAATCCGTTGGACGCCACCCTGGACTCCGACAATGACGGAATGAACAACTTGCAGGAATACCTCGCCGGCACATCCCCATTCGACCCGCAAAGCGTGTTAAGCCTTGAAAAGCCAGTCGCCCCCGTCAACGGCAGCATCATTCTGAAATTCACCGCACTGGCCGATCACTCCTACGCCATTGAAAGCCAGACATCGCTGGGCGCAGGTTGGGAAACAATTTACTCGTTGCCTGCTGTATCAACCAACCGGTTGATTATCCTGCCATTCCCAATGACAAACGCCACACACAGGTTCTACCGAATCCGCACCCCATAATTGGCGCGAAAATAGGCTGGCAACTCATTCTCTCGCTTCAGCGCCATTTGGCGGGCGCGCGCCTGCCTCGTTCAAATGCCGCCAGCGCGATATTATCAGCAACGCAGCCAATACCGACAGCAATGTTGCAAAAAGAAAAACCGGCCTGAATGAATCATGGTAAACAGCCGCCAGTCGCCCGGATGCCCAGTTTGCGAACATCGGCCCAAGCCCCTGGCTGCAAATCGAAATCAGCGTCTGTGCCGTTGCTCGAATCTCCAGCCCTGCCAAATGATTGACCAGCATGCTGACCCCCATGAAATAATAGACAATAAATGCACCCGCCAGCAGGTAGCTCAGGGAAAGCGACCACGGATCACTAAGCGTCGTGAACATAACGTGCCGCACCAGCATCACCACACAGCCCAACAGTATCACCCCGGCGTAATTCAACCGCCTTAAACAACCCGCCAGCCACTGAAACAACACGATCTCAAAAATCACGCCTATCCCCTGCACTGGCCCAATCCAGGGCCGCGGCACGCCCAAATCCTCAAGAAACGGCGGCGCGTAGTACATCGAAAGATTATAAGAACCGGCCATCAAAAACATCGAAATCAACAACGCCAGAAAATCCCTGTCCCGCATCAATTGCCGCACAGCCGGGAAATACGCCATGCGCCTTTGCGCCTTTCCATCTGATACTTCATGCGACTCAGCGGCGCCCGGAGGCGTATGCGGCAGCCACAATCCAAGCAACGCCATCGCCACACATATCCCCATCCCAACGTAAAGGGTGAAATCAAACCGCTGCTTTGACTCCAGCGCGCACCATATTGCAATTGGCAGAAATGGCACTATCCAGCCAACTGAACCCCAGGCGCGCATCGTTCCGAATTGTTCTCGTGGATCATCCAGATGGTGAAACGCCAGCGCATTCGCCAGGGTAAAGCATGGATTCAAAAAAATGGTGTATAACACCATCCCAATTAAAAGCCCCCAAAATCCAGTCTGCGTTGCAATTATGCCAAGGGCCGCTGCCGCGCCCAGATTCAACCACACAAACAGCCGGTTCAACGGCACGTATCTGTCCGCCACCATTCCCCACAAAAATGGAAAGAACAACAGCGCTCCGGACGTCGCCACCAGAATAAGGCTGAGCTGCTCCACCCCAATCCCGCGGTCGCGCAACAAAATGCTTATGAACGGATAAACCGCGCCCCCTGCGGCAAATTGCAAAACCATTGCCGCGCGCAATAACATGAGTTTCTCAGGCCCAGCTTTCGGCCTTGAATGAAGACCATCTGCCATTGCCCGAAAGACTAGAAGCGCCGGCCCTGCTGCGAAAGCCAAAAAAATTCAGTAAATCACCTTCCCCGCTCGTAGCTGCCAACCCGCCTGCCGCCATCATAAGACGGCGGTAAACAATCCAGTAGCCGCCATCGTAAAATGGCGGATTATTCTTCTACCTCGCAGCCGCTTTCCCGGGAACGCGGACAACGTCTGCCGCCTTACGGCGGCAGTTGCACAGAAGAGCCTCTGACTACTCCAACCCCAAAATCTTCCGGCCCTGCTCCGAAATCATTGATTGATGCCAGGGCGGGTCCCACACTATCTCCACGCTTGCCTCCTCGACGCCGGGCAACTCGAGAATTTTCTCCTGCGCATCCGCCGCTATCACAGTCCCCATCCCGCATCCCGGCGCCGTCAATGTCATCTTTACATGCACCCTGCTCTGCCCGCTTGGCAAAGGCTCGATTTGCAAATCATAGACCAACCCCAAATCCACGATGTTCACCGGAATCTCCGGGTCATAACAAGTCCGCAGCACCTCCCATACTGCCGCCTCATCCACCGGCCCGCTGGCCGTTTTCTTTTCTTTTGATTCGGGCGGCGGCTCAAGCCCAAGCGCATCAGCATTCTTGCTTGAAATCCGATACATTCCACCTTCCCCATACACCGTGTAACTGCCGCCCATGGTCTGCATTATATCCACACGTGAACCTTTCGGCAGCGTCACCGCCGTGCCCGACGGAATCTGCATCGCCTCGCAATCCCGCTTCAACTCTACTGTCTGATATCCGTTCATAATCTTTTCAACTCAATCCAATTCACCCTTCGCCAACATCCTAAACATAGCCCATAAATTTCCCATTCAAAATTGATAACAATGTCTGTGATTTCAGCAATTAAGAATATCCGGATAAACATCTGCATGTCTGAAAAGCAAGCGGTATAAAGAATGCATTCTCCTGTTTTTGCGTGTTTGCAAAGCTGGGGAATTCTGGCATAGTTGCGGGAAAATAGCATTATATGCGCTGCTCATGTCTTGCAATCATGTTCGTAGTTGTCGCTGCCGCCGGCAGCGATGCAATCAAACCAGTCCCATACAAGGTGCCTGCCAAACTTCCAGACGCAGCCGCGCTGGCTGAGCCGTTTGAAGTGAAAGTCGGCGGCTTTTTCCTGGGGCCACGCATGGAAAACAACGCCAAAAACCGGCTGGCAAAGGTTGATCTTGAGCCGTTGCTGGCCGGCTTTCGCAAAAAACCCGGAAGCCATCCGTGGATTGGCGAGCATATAGGCAAATGGCTCCACGCAGCAACGCTGGCCTGGGCAAATACTGGCGACCCGGCGCTGCGTGAAAAAATGGATTATGCCGTCCGGGAATTGATAGCCGCACAAGAGCCTGACGGTTATCTGGGCACTTACGTTCCGGAAAAGCGATTCGGCCTTTATCCAAATGCCGATTGGGATGTCTGGTCGCACAAGTACAATCTGATCGGCCTGCTGACCTACTACCACTACACCGGCAACACATCCGCGCTCGATGCCAGCCGCAAGATCGGCGATTTGCTAATCAGGACATTTGGGCCGGGAAAGAAAAGCATCCTGTCGGCGGGCACGCATGTTGGAATGGCTGCCACAAGCGTGCTGGAACCAATGGTTCTGCTCTACCGCCATACAGGCGAGGAAAAGTACCTCGAGTTTGCCCGTTACATCGTCAAGTCATGGGACGAACCCAACGGGCCGAAAATCATCAACTCTTTGCTTTCAACCAAACAGGTCAACAAAACCGCCAACGGCAAGGCGTATGAAATGTTGTCCAATCTAGTTGGACTGGCGGAGCTGGCGCGGGTGACCGGCGAGCGACAATTTATTGAACCTTTGCTCAATGCATGGGCTGATATCGTTTCAAAACGCCTCTACATCACAGGCAGCGCCAGTCAGGGCGAACATTTCCGCGACGATTTTTATCTGCCAAACCATGAGGGCGCGCATGTCAGCGAAACTTGCGTAACTACAACCTGGATTCAGTTCAATTCCCAACTGTTGCGCCTGACCGGTGAGGCACGATTCGGCAATGAATTGGAAAAGACCTTTTACAATCACCTTGCAGCCGCCCAGAGACCGGATGGCGCCCAGTGGTGTTATTTTACAGCATTGGAAGGAGTCAAGCCATACGGCCCGGGCATCAACTGCTGCGTTTCAAGCGGGCCGCGTGGCATGGCGCTTGCACCTTTGCATGCTTTCTTGAAATTCGCTCCTCGAGGCGCTGAACCGGAGGAACTGGCCATAAACATTATTGATGAAGCCACAATCCAGACAACATTGAACGGACAGAAGGTCACCGTCAGAACTGCTGGCAACGGAGACCGGCTGGATGAAGGTTTGCTTACCATGCGGGTTGAAATACAGACGGAAGCTCCGGCCAGATTTGGAATTCGCATCCGTACGCCCGACTGGGCGCAGCCGATGGAGGTTTCAGGCGTTGGTAAGACAAAGCTCGCGGACGGCTGGACAATTATTCCGGCGCGCAAGTGGGAAAACGGAGACACATTCGAGTTTACCATCCAAGCGCGACCCCGGCTTATTATTGGCGAACATGGCAACGCCGGGCGCGCAGCCCTCGCTTTTGGCCCACTCATCATGGCCTATGATGAAAAACGGAACACCGAACCCGCCCGCATGGTTGGATTTGTTGAAAACTCTGCAAAACTACCCACAAAATTTGCGGTGCCAGAAGCCGGCCTCTTTGCCATCGAAATACCGGTGCGCTCCGGCAAAAACCCAAATCCGCATCCGGCTTTGTTTGTCTCATTTGCCGATGCCGGCGCAGACGGTGGACGCTATCAAGTCTGGCTCTTTGCGCCGGGAGCGGAAATCCCCAAAAACCTCTCCCTCTTCAACGGCGCAACAGAAAAACGCTCAAGACAGGGCAATCAAAACGGTTCGATAAATGACGGCGATCCAGCCTCTTTTGTGGTCACTTATGATGGCACGGCAAGGCCGGAAGATTGGTTTGCCCTGATTGCCGATGCGCCGGTCACCATTCAGCGAGTCGTTTACAGGCATGGCCACACTTTCCACGACGGCGGATGGTTTGATGCCTCAGCCGGCAAGCCGCGCATACAAGTGCAGCGCGAGCGCAATGGCAGTTGGGAAACAATCGGCGAATTGTCTGATTACCCGGCCACGACGGCCACCGATTCCAAAGGAATAAAGGACAGCCAGGCATTCACCCTGCAGTTAAAAGAGCCAATAAGCATAGTGGGGCTGCGCGTCATCGGAAAGCCCGCCTGCGGCGACAATCCCCGGCAGTCCTTTTCATCATGCGCCGAATTGGAGGTGTTCGCAAAATAGCGCGCAATCTGCGCAAAAATCAAAAATGGGCAACCTATGAGCGAAAACAACTGCTGCGGAGGCGGACGTTGCCGTCCGCCAATTCCTGATGAACTTACACGCCGCGAATTCCTTGGCGTATTTGCCCTGGGCGCAGGAAGCCTCGCCGCAGGCACGATGCTTCCGGCAATTGCTGCCAGGACACCTGAGCGCGTGCCGGCTTTTCCTGATTCCTGGCGCCATCCCATAACGCCGCCAAGAGTCTATGGCGGCAAATTCCTCGAAGCTGTTGCCATGCCAATTGGCGGAATCGGAACCGGCAGTGTATGGCTTGATGGGCAGGGCCGCCTCGGTGTGTGGCAAATTTTCAACAATTTGAATGAAACGCGTGTGCCCGACAGTTTCTTTGCAATCCGGGCGCGCACAGGAAATGCCGCTCCGGTTGTCCGGGTGCTGCAAACCGTTCCAGAAGGCAACCTGCAACCGGTTGAATCATTGACTTACGAGGGCGGCTACCCAATAGCGCGGCTTGCTTTCAGCGACAAAGCCCTGCCTGTTGAAGTGCGCCTCGAAGCATTCAATCCGCTCATACCAACTGATGCGGCCAACTCTTCCATCCCATGCGCAATTTTCCGACTGACTGCGCGTAACAGAGGTCAAACTGCAGCAGATGTAGAGTTCATTGCCACCTGTCAAAATGCAATCGGCAGCCGCGGCGAGCCGGGTATTTCAGGAAGGCGCAGTCGTGGCTATGGGCGCAATCGCAACCGGGCCGTGCGCAGCAACGGCTGGGCTGCCCTCTCAATGGAAAAAGCTTTCGAGACGGTTGAAACCGGCCCGGTAAAGATACGGGCTGGCTCTGGAGAGATTGTGCCTGCGCCAGAGATGTTTTGGTTCGCATCCCTTTCCAGCCTGAGCATGGCCTCAGCCGAGATTCTTATGAGAATCGCAAAAGCCGGCGGCGTGGTGGTTGCCGCTGATGTCCAGCCATCATTCATGTCGGATATCGCCGCCTTGCGAGGCGGAGCGGAGGAGTTGAAAACAAAATACACCGTTTTTGAGGACTTCGAGCGTGGGAACTATGATGGCTGGACAATTACAGGCGAGGGCTTCGGCAAGCAGCCTTCCACCGGCACGCATCCAAATCAGCAACGGGTCAGCGGTTTTTTGGGGCGCGGCCTCGTCAATACCTATCTGCCAAACGACGAGCCGCAAGGCACAATGCAGTCCAGGCCATTTCGCATTGAGCGCCGCTACATCGGCTTTCTTGTTGGCGGCGGGGCGCATCGCAACGAAACCTGCATAAACTTGCGCGTTGCCGGCAAAGTAGTGCGCTCAACCACTGGCAAAAACCGGGAGCAACTCGAACCGGCAAGCTGGGATGTCTCTGAGTTCAGGGGTCAGGAAGCAATCATCGAAATCGTGGACAAGCGCAGCGACGGCTGGGGGCACATCAATGTTGATCAAATCGTCTTCAGCGACATCCCGCCGGAGGCGGTTTTGCAAATCGGCACGCCGGTTGGCGAGGCGGCTCGCGCAATCGCCATTCCATTCTCTGCGGCAGTTGTCTCACAAAAACAGGAGGCTGGTTTTGCAGTTAAAATGTTGCCTGAAGCCCCTGCTGCATTGCGAAACATCCGGGAACAGTGGCGTGTGACGCAATACACAAAGTTGGAAGGCTTTCAAAACGGCGCCGGCGGCCATCGGGTTTGGGCGGCAACCGCAGATGGCGACCCGCTTATCATTGAAGGGCCTTTGGGCCAGGGAAGAATCGTCATCGCACTTGCCAAAGACCTCCCATGGAGCTGGGCGGCAGCGCTTTTTGCGTCCGCACGAACAACTCCGTTAAAAGACGGCGAGCGCATCGTGCCAGCCATTCCCGGTTGGGGCACAATGGCGCTGGCTGCACTGGATGAACGCGCAATTGTTACCCCGCGCTGGGACAGCCACGAAGAAATCGCCGCCGGTTTGAAAGATGGTGAAGACTCAGGTGAAAGCCAGCCCGGTGAAACTTATGATGGAGCAATCACGGTGCCCATTGCTCTGGCGCCCGGCCAGGAACGCACGGTGACCTTTGTTTTAACGTGGCATTTTCCAAACGTCACACGTTTCAAGCACGAGGGAAATTATTATTCACGAAGGTGGCCGGATGCAATGGCCGTTGTGCGGGAAGTAGCCGCCAATGCCGAGCCGCTCTGGCAGCGCACACGCCTTTACCATGAAACACTCTATCAGTCCAACATCCCGGAGGAATTCCTCGACGCCATCAGCTCGCAGGTTGTCATCCTGCGCGGGCCGACTTGCTGGTGGTCTGAAGACGGTTATTTCGCCGGCTTCGAGGGCAGCTACGGCTGCTGCCCGCTGAATTGCACGCATGTTTGGAATTACGCCCAATCGCATGCACGCCTCTTTCCCGAAGTTGGGCGCAACATGCGAATTTCAGACCTGGTAACTTATCTCCATTCAAGCGGTGAAACTTCGCACCGCCAGCACGAACCGCACGGGGCGTTTATTGACGGGCATTGCGCAACCATCAGCGCTGCCTTGCGCGAGCACCAACTAAGCGCCGACAACAGTTTCCTGGGAAAAATCTGGTCAGGCTTGAAGAAGGCCACCGACTGGATGATTGAAAAATTCGATGCCAATCACGACGGAGTGCCCTCAGGAAAACAATGGAACACTTATGACACCGCGGTTTCGGGCGCCAACACGTTCATCGGCTCACAATACCTTGCCGCCCTTGCCGCAGCCGAGCGCCTTGCCATGGTGATGGGCGACAACGAAAGCGCGGCCCGCTGGCGCGCCGTCCGTGAAGCTGGCATGAAAAACCAAAACGAGAGGCTCTGGAATGGCGAGTACTATATTCAGATACCAGGCACGCCTCCAGACCGCGATTACAACAACGGTTGTTTGTCGGACCAATTGCTTGGCCAATGGTGGGCGCACTTGCTGGCGCTGGGTTATCTTTATCCGCAAGAACGAGTCCGCCGCGCCATGCAATCCGTCTGCCGTTACAATTTCCGCGAGAAATTCGCAGGATTCAAACAAGACCCGCGCCGCTACATTCCCGATGATGAAGGCGGGTTGTTAATCTGCACGTGGCCACACAATGACCGGCCAAAGCCATTCATCCTTTACGCTGACGAAGTCTGGACCGGCATTGAATATGCCGCCGCAGGTCTGATGGTGTATGAAGGACTGCTCGACGAGGCAAGGCGGATTGTAAAAATGGCCCGCAGCCGGTACGACGGACGCAAACGCGACGGCCTCAACTCCGGGCCGGGAGGCAACCCGTTTAATGAACTGGAATGTGGCAAGTTCTACGCCCGCGCCATGAGCTCCTGGTCCCTGCTTTTGGCTTCCCAGGGTTTCATCCTCGACGGACCCGCCGGCATTTTGGGATTCAAACCGCGATGGCAACCGGAAGATCACCGCTCCTTCTTCACCGCTCCGGAAGGCTGGGGCTTGTTCATCCAAAAGCGGGAAAATCAGATTCAGCTTGAATGGATTGAATTGCGGCACGGACGGCTCCGCATCAAAGAGTTGGTTTTCGAGTCCAATGGCACAACACGTGTCACAGTGCGCCTGGAAAATCGCGCAATCCAGGCTGCGCTACAACGAAACGGCAACGAGGTCAGACTGCTTTTGCAACAACCATTGACGGTTTCCGAGGGCCAGACGCTTGAAATTGAGCTGCGGGCTTGAAATAAACAGCGCCAGGGAAATTTGGGAAAATGAGCGCAAAGAACCGTGCATCGAAACCGCAGCGCGTGTCTGCGCCGCCGCAAACCCCAGGCCAGTCACCAGCCGGCTTTTGGGAGTTCTGGCGCGCCCATAAAACCGCCGCACTGTTACTGCTGCTTATTCCGGCCGTCTTGTACGGTTATGCCGTGACCTTTGGCTTCGTGCTCGACGATGTCATGGTTTACACGGAAAACAAATATGTGCTCAAAGGGCTTGCCGGTGTTCCAGATATCCTGTCCCATGACTCGCTCCATGGTTATCTTGGCGAAAAAACGCGCACCGTTTCCGTTGGCGGCCGCTACAGGCCGCTGTCCCTGCTGACATTTGCGCTCGAGTATCAACTGTTCGGTTTGAAACCGGCAATCTCCCATGCCGTCAACATTTTGCTCTATGGTCTGACGGGACTGTCAATTTTTCGTCTGTTCAGCCGTCTGTTAAGTGGGGGCAAAGCCGGCAGGTGGTTTTTGGCAGCGCCATTCCTTGCCGCGTTGCTCTGGATTATGCACCCGGTGCACAGCGAAGTGGTGGCAAACATCAAGGGGCGCGATGAAATTCTGGCGCTGCTCTTTTCCGTCCTCGTCATGCACGCCATTTTGAACAGTCTGGAACGCAGAAGCGGAATCTGGCTTGGCGCATCCGCCTGCCTTTTTTTCCTGGCCTTGCTGGCCAAGGAAAATTCCGTGACTTTTCTGGCAGTTGTGCCGTTGACACTCTATTTTTTCACTGGCGCTAATCTGCGAAAAATACTGCCGTCATTCCTGATTCTTGGCGTGGTTTTCGCGGGGTACCTGTTAATGCGATACCTTGTAATTGGCTACATGCTGGAGAGCGGCCAGCCTGTTACGGGTTTGATGAACAACCCATTCCTTGAAGCAAGTTCCCAGCAGAAACAGGCAACCATAGTTTACACCCTTGGCCTGTATATCAAGTTGCTGATTTTTCCGCATCCGTTGACCCATGATTATTATCCGTACCAAGTGCCGCTGGTTACCTGGAGCGACTGGCGCCCGTTGCTTGCGCTTTTTGCGAACGCCGGCCTTGCGGCATGGGCAATCGTTTTATTGCGGCGCAGACATCCCTGCGCCTACGGGGTTTTATTCCACTTTATCACCCTTTCCATCGTCTCCAACGTGCCTTTTCAAGTCGGCACATTTATGAATGAGCGTTTCCTGTACACACCATCAGTCGGATTCTGCCTGATAGCCGCCACTCTGCTGGCGCGGCACTTGCAGCCTGCCGAAACTCCAGCCCGCCGCCCATACACACTGCTGGCAGCCGTTATCCTTGGAACCATGCTGGCTGGATATGCGATAAAAACAATCACCCGCGTGCCGGCTTGGAAAGATGACATGAGCCTCAACAGGGCCGGATCAGCCGTCTCGACAGGCAGCGCGCGCGCCAATCTGTTCATGGGCGTTGCCCTCTATAACCATGGACGCAGCCTGACCAACCGCACAAGCAAGCTGGCTGCATATCGCGAAGCCGAAACCTACATAGACAAAGCGCTCAAAATTTACCCCACCTACTCAGACGGACTTAAAATGAAGGCCGGAGTTTTGGGTGAAATTTATCAGATTGACCGCGATCTCGACAAATTGTTGGACGGCTTCCAGAAATTGTTGCAGGTAAGCCCCGTGCCTTTCATTGATGAATATCTCGAGTATCTGAACCGCCGGAAGGTTGATGTCCCAAAATTAACCGCGTTTTATCACCAACTGGGTTGGGAATGGTTTGCCCAACGCCAGAAGAATTACGTCCAGGCTCTGCGTTATCTCAATTACGCCTACAGCCTTGCTCCAACAAATGAACAAATCCTGCTCGACCTTGCGCGAGTCAATTTGCTGGCAAGAAACCGGCCTGCGGCACTGAGCTTTGCGCAAAAAGGCGCTGAGATTGCCCCAAACAATCCTGAATTTCGGCAAATTATAAGGCAGGCATCCGCGCCATAGTTTGCGGGAACCTAATTTGAGTTAATGACCGGCCGTTGCCGCCACCCCTACATTCGACTTGCCAGCCTGCTTTGGGCGGATTGTCAGCGCCAGCAGCCCCATAACAAACAGCGCTCCACCCAGGGCCAGCAACGCCATCTGGCTGCTGCCGGTCTTATCCTTGATAACCCCAACCAATGTTGGACCTACAAAGCCGCCCAGATTCCCCACGGAATTAATCAGGGCTATGCCGCCGGCGGCGGCTGTGCCGCTCAGGAAAGCAGTGCCCAATGCCCAAAAAGGTCCAAGCGTGGCCTTCAATCCCGCGAAAGCCAGCACCAACGCGGCCATTGCAAAGTAGGGATTCCCCAAATGCGCGCTCAAAACGAATCCTATGGCCGACGCAAAAGCGCCGGCGGCTACATGCCATCGCCGCTCGCCGGTTCGATCCGAATGACGCCCCGCATAAAACATGCAAAAGGCAGCAATGGCGTAAGGAATCGCGTTGATGAATCCCACCTGCGCATCCGTCAAACCGGAAAAGGATTTGATTATCGAAGGCAGCCATAATTCGTAGCCATACCCGCCCACGTTCAGAAGAAAGTACATGAGACAAAACAGCCAGACGCGCCCGCTCAAAAATGCCTCCGACAATTTGTGTTTGGGTCGTTCAACTGCCAGGGCTGCATCGGCGTCAATACGGCTTTGAATGGCCTTCTTTTCATCCTCCGAAAGCCAGCGCGCCTGCTGAGGGCGGTCAGGAAGCGCCAATAAAACCACAAACCCCATCAACACCGCCGGAATGCCCTCCAGCAAAAAGAGCCATTTCCAGCCAGCCAGCCCAAGCCATCCATCCAGGGAAAGAATTGTCCCTGAGACCGGTGAGCCAACCACACCGGCCACCACACCGCCAATCGTAAACAAAGCTATTGTCTTGGCTCGCTCCCGCGCCGGATACCAATAGGTGAAATAAAGGATAATCCCCGGAAAAAAACCCGCCTCCGCCGCGCCAAGTAAAAAGCGCATGACATAAAAAACCGTTTTGCTGTTGATAAACATCATCGCCATGGAAACCGCGCCCCAGACAATCATGATGCGCGCGATCCACAGCCGGGCGCCCACACGATGCAAAATCAGGTTGCTCGGCACCTCGAATAAAAAGTAACCGATGAAAAATAATCCCGCCCCGATCCCATACACGCTCCCGAATACCTTTTCATCCACACCCAGCGCCTGCTGCAGGTGCAGTTTGGCAAAACCAACGTTTATCCGGTCAATGTACGCTATGATGTAGCAGAAAAATAGAATCGGGATTAGACGCCAGCTAACCCTGGACATCAGTGCGCGTTCATCTAAGGAATTCATGCCGCCCGCATTCTGCCTGCACGCATTTGTTTGGGGCAAGGGATTTTCGATGCCCTCCGGCAATCCAAATTCATCCTGTATATGCGCCATTCAGAAGACGCCTGTCATTCCGGCAGATTCTTTTCTTGACACCATGGGCGGGACAAAGCGCATGATTGGAAAATGAAAGCACTTAAAAGTTTTTACATCTCAAGGCGGCGGTTTATGACGGCGGCGTCGGCTGTTGCAGGCGGCGCGCTGCTTCCGGATTGGATGCTCAAATATGATGCAGCTCAAGCTGCCGCCACACCGGCCCCAAAGCCGCTCGGGCCGAATGACAAACCGGGAATTGCGCTGATTGGCTGCGGCGGTCAGGGACGCGGCGATTGCAGCGGCGCAGCTCACTACGGCCAGGTAGTGGCTGTTTGCGATGTGGACGACAAGCAGGCCGACCAAGCTGTGAAACAATTCACACGCAAAATTAAAAATGAAAAGGGCGATGAAGTCGAAAAAAAGCCGGAAAAATACAAAGACTTTCGAAAGGTGATGGAACGAAGCGATGTGCACGTCATAATCACCGGCACTCCAGACCACTGGCATACACTTGTCAACCTTGCGGCTGCGCAGGCCAAAAAAGACATTTACACTGAAAAACCGCTGACCCTGACAATTGACGAAGGCAAACACCTGATAAAGGCGGTGCGCTCCAACAAAGTCGTGCTGCAAGTCGGCAGCCAGCAACGCTCAGACCGCAATTTCCGCTGGGCATGCGAATTGGTGCGCAACGGACGCATTGGCAAACTGCAGCACATTCTGGTGGGCCTCCCAACCGGTCCACGTGAAGGCCCGTTCAAATCGCAGCCAGTCCCCGAAGGACTTGATTGGGACTTTTACCTCGGCCAGACGCCAAAAGTGGACTTCAACGGGCACAACTATCATTGGAACTTCCGCTGGTGGTACCAGTTTTCCGGCGGTCAGATGACCGACTGGGGCGCGCATCATGACGACATTGCGCAATGGGGCAACGGCACCGAGTTGAGCGGCCCGGTGGAAGTGGATGGCGAATCTTTGCGCGAAATGATCCCTGGCGGATACGACGCCGCTTCGCAATACTACATCAAACTCAAATATGCCAATGGTGTTCTCATGACAATCCGCAGCGAAACCATCGGCCCGCGCGGCAAACTCATTCCAAACAGCAAGTTCTTGAAGGAAATTTTCTCTGATGACGACCCCAACGCAACCAGCAAAGTCCCGAACGGCATCAAGTTTGAAGGAACTGAAGGCTGGATTTTCGTGACTCGCGGCGCCATCAAGGCAAGCCGGGATGAAATTCTCAACGACCCGCTGCCCGAAGGCGCCATCAAGCTTTACAAAAGCGACAATCACATGGGTAATTTCTTCGAGTGCGTCCGGAGCCGCAAAGACCCAATTTGCCCGGTTGAAATCGGACACCGCTCAATCTCAGTAGCTCATATTGGAGTCATCTCGGTTCGCATGAATCGCCCATTGAAATGGGACCCGGAACGCGAGATTTTCGTGGGTGAATCAGCCGCAGAAGCCAACCGCTGGCTGTCACGTGAAATGCGAAAGCCTTACGACTACAGTTTTATCGCGTAATCCAGGGCGGTTGTTGGGCTGAATTTCCCGACCGCCACATCCCGCGGGATTTGTCACGAATGCCGCCGGCTGACACAAAATGAGTCGTCCGAGCCGGCGCTCAGGATCACTGTGTCAAAGTCCGCATGCGCAGTAATCATTTTCAAATAGTCCTGCATCTGTTCCTTGCGCGTTGTGGCCCCATACGCAAGGAGCAACGCTCCAGGCGACAGCTTCCTGGGGTGCAACTTCTGAAAATAATCAACATTACCCGTCTTGTCGGCGTTAAGAAACACGAAATCAAACGGCCCCGGAATGCCGGCAAGCAACTTGTGTCCGTCGCCTTCCAACAATGTTACACGCTTTGAAAAGCCAGCCCGTGCCAGGCGTTTCCGCGCGACTTCCACACGCTCCGGCATTATTTCGATGGAAATGATGTTACCGCGGGTTTCACCCACCGCCGTCGCCAGCCACAAAGTTGCATACCCGAGGCAAGTGCCAAGCTCCAATACGCGACGTGGCCTTGCCGTTGCCGCAAGCAGATGCAGCAACCGGCCATCGGCATGATCAAAGAATAAAAATTTTTCGTTTTGATCCTCCAGTTCAGGGAGAAGTTTCTCCAGGTCAGAACGCTTGCGCACATTCGGCGTCGTGCCGCTGGCCGCTGCAATTTCACCCAAAGACATTCCGGCGGCCACCAATCCGGCCAGACCCGACGCTTTTTTAATGAATGCGCGCCGTCCCAATCCTGCGGATGTGCCGTGGCTGCTGTTTTTCATCTGGACTCTGTCGCTGGTTGTTTCTCAACCGGATTCCGGGCGGCAATGACCTCCGACCCATAGCTCGGTTCAACAATCTCGCCCGGATTAAGCACTAAAAAACGTTCTGCATCCCACTCCCCATCCACCCACGCCTGCAACAAACCCATGTCGCCTTGCAACGATTCAAATTCCCAGCCGTGACGCTCGCAAATCTTCCGCACCCGCTCGCGCAATTCTTCAACACGGTTGAAATCAAACTCTATCAACACACCGCGGCTGTAAGCGGAGGACCATTGATCCATGACGCTTGCAAGGTAATCGGCCTTTTCCTTGCCAAACTTCTCAACCCACTGGGCGTAGGTTGAATTAAGGGCGCTTTCAGCAGCAGCGCGAGTTGGCAGAAAACCGGCGGCCTCCACGGGCGTGGCATCGCCACGCCTGCGCAAGACCTCAAGCCAGCCTGCGGTGTAGTAATATGTGCCGGGCCTTTCCTGCGAAACCTCCATGTACCGCCTGTGCGAGCCTAGAAAAAACGTAATGCAATCGTGTGCCCGCGGAATGACTATCTTTGTGTTTTGCGCTTGAATCCCCTTGATAATGTTGCCGCACAGCCCGTAACCGAGAAGAATCGCGTCATACTTGCCGGGCGGCACCGCGCTTATCCTCTCCTGGATGTATTTAACGCCCGTGGTGGGGTAGTCGTGATAACCCTGCGGCAGAAATTCCAAATCCACCGTGCTTGGACTGCGCGCCGCTGCAAAGCAAATCTCCCGCAGCGCAATTTCACAGGCAATTATTTTCAAATACATCGGAGGCAATGCGCAGGTTAATCGCGTTTCGCAGCCCATTGGATGGCTTGCGCAATCAAACGGACGTAAGCAGGATTTTCATAAGCCAAATGGTCATGCCCAAGTTGAATGTAAACAACACGCGCCGTGCCTTCCTGTCTCGTCCACCCAATGGTGCGCGTGCTGGTTGGCTCGTCAGTCGTCAACAACGGTTTGACATCGCTGAACACTTCCAGTTTCCCGTATGTTTCATCGTGTATGTTGAAATCAGTCAAGCCACGCGTCACGGGGTGTTGCGGGTCTGCTATCTGCACCTTGAAATCCACGCCATGTTTGTATGTTGAACCCAGAATTTCCCTGCCGTCCTCTTTTCGCGGTTTCAAATTGTACCTGCCCCCGATTATCCTCGCGTACTCGGGCCAATCCTGATACGAAGCAAGGCAGTGATGCAAAGCCACCAAGCCTTTGCCGGACTTGAGATAGGCCAGAAAGTCAGCCTTGGCTTCGTCTGATATTTTCTGCCACATATCATACAGCACAATGACGTCATACTCTGAGGCGGCTGTCTTCAGCAGAGCATGCGCATTTGGATGCGCAACCGCCTTGAAAGCAATGCCTTCATTGTCGCGGAAAAGTTTGAAAAACTGCTCCTTTTCAAAATCATGTCCGCCGGTGATAACAAGCACCCGGATTTTATCGGCGGCGAAAGCCGGCAACAACATGCAGGCCGCCAGAACCAAACCAAACACAAAACGCCATTTTTTCATAAGCAAAGCCAACTCTTGGACGTATTTTACGTCATGGTTAATCAAAGCCAAGATAAAACCGGCTTGATATTTGACCGTGTTGCCGCATTGTGGTGGCGATGGAAAATGAGGAGTCTGATGCCATCGAACAGTTATGGCGCGAATATGCCATGGCCTTCGAGGAATTTGACGACCTGACTCTTGCGCGGTGGATGGCGCAAACACTGGGCCAGCTATCGGGACACGTCTGGCGCTCCAGCCATCCGCTGGTGGCGTCCTATCAGGTGGCTGCCCAGGTCGGATTACAACGGCAAATATGGTTGAAGCGGCTGGTCTCGATCCCGGCTGGATATTCCACCGCACCCTGTTGCCGTTCACCGTTGCTGCCAGTGCTTACCCGCGACGTGCTGAAAGACGGCTTGATGTGCATCCACTGCGCAGAAACTGTCACCCCTTTCAATGAGTTGCCACCCATCCTGCAGCCCCGGGTGCGGGATTGGGCCATGCGGTATGATGCAGTTCATCAAGTTGCCCACTGGGATGACACACGCCGTTTGTCCACGCCAAATTATGACGACATGGTGGATATGGCGGCGGAAGAAGCCGAAAAATTGCTAGCTGAAGCCCGTGACCAGTTGTTGCCTCCATTTTTGGAATTTTACCCAGCCATTGTATGGGAGGACCGCGATGAATGCCTGGATGTGCGAGCCGAGGATATCCCGCCTGCCGCCTGACGCCTGCCAGACGCCCACAGGGGGAGAATGCGGGGAAACTGTTGCTGTAAAATTCAGTTTATCGTCATGAAAACCTTGTTCCGCTGGATTTTCCGACTGTTTCTGGTAACGCTGTTGCTTGCAATCGCCTTTTTACTCCTGTTAAACACACTGGCAAAGGAATGGCTCGAACATACCATCCGGGTGAAAACCGGCCTTGAAACCCGAATAGAGCAAGTCGAGATTGGCCTGCTGAATCCGGTCATTCACCTGGAAAAAATCAAACTTTACAATCCGCCGCAATTTGGCGGGGCGCCTTTCCTTGATTTTCCCGAAGTGCATATTGAATATGATCGCGCGGCCCTAATTTCCGGTCGCTGGCATTTGCGGCTTTTAAGGCTCACCTTGCAGGAAATTCATGTAATGGAGGACGCCAACGGCCGCCTGAATTTGGAGTCTGCCGGCCCTCCGGTGCTTGAAACACTTTTGCCCGCAAAATCTGGGTCTAATTCGAGGTTTGCCCCTGCTTTTGCCGGAATAGACCAACTCAACCTGACACTTCGCAAGTTCCGATACAACAGCCTGAAAAACCCGCAAAGCATGGCTGATCTGGACATCGGTTTGGAGCACCACATCGTTTCCGGAATACGGAATCGCGAACAATTGATCGAAGTCCTGGATAAAATCGCCCGTGAACGCGGTCTGGGAAATCTGGCCGACTCGTTGCGCGCCGACAAACGCAGCCAGCCCTCTGCATCCCGCCAGCCGCGCATCATACTGGGTCCTGCAAACCGATAAATTCAACGTTGCCAGAAAACCGCCGTCTCCCGGACAAGAGCAACCTGGACGGAAAACACATCTTAACTCCCGGCGATTTTTCAGTCTGTAACGAAGCCGGACAGTTCCAGCGGATAATTAAAAGGAGAATCCAATTGTGAATAATTTGTGAATAACTTTCCCAACCCTCGGACAGCAAATGTCCAACCAAACAGTACAAAATGCCGCGCGTGAGTAAAAATGGAACAGTTGAAAGGATAACGTCCTATGAACCGGAAAGAGCGCTTCATACTGTTTGTATTCCTCGGAGCCATCGCGCGCGACCTGTCGCGAGGCACGGGCGACGCCCACTACATCGCATTACAGGCGGACTTAATCGCCGCAGACCGGATTCCACCAAACCCATGGAATGCGGCCAAAGTATATCTTGCATTTGTGGACGGGCGTGCAAAGCCACACCGCTGGATGTTGCAAAGTTGACTTGGTCAATAACGCGCGATTGAATCCCCTGCCAACCCGCCAAACCAGGGCGCTGAGGTTCCTCAAAACCTCAGCGCCGCTCTGGTTTACCGTGCCCTTGCCCACGGTCCAACCCAGCGGGTATTGTAACGGCTCATCCAATTATCATTGCTCATGGCCGGCCTTGGCTGCAGGCCATACATCTGGCTGTTCAACCCGCGCCATGGAAGCGGGTCAACTGTTGTCCCATGTCTGATGTGGAAATCTGTATCTTTGTCCCAGCCAACGCTGAAAAGAAAGAAATCCCGCTCATACCCCGGAGGTTTTTCAGGAAAAAGTTTGGCGTCAAATTCCACTGTCAATTCATCTCCTGCGTTTATTATTGCCAGGGCATCGTCCTGCTCCGAAATCAACTCTCCAACCTCTCCATAGCGTGTGCACCAACCCATCGGCACAATTTTCCAGTTCGGACGCTCCGCCAGTCGTTGATAGTCCGGCGTCAATGGCAAATACCACGGCAAATCCTCAAATAAACTGTACCCGCGCCAGTGGAGGTTGGCGCGGAACGGTTTTATTCGGCTAAAACGAGTTGAAGGCGCCTGTTCCCGTTCGTAAAGCTCAATGCAATCCCAATGAATTTCAAATGCGGTTGAAACTCGCAATCGTTTGCAATAATGGGGCAACTTGTCCGCAAGGTCCACAAGGATGGTTTTCGTCTTGCCGGATGGAGTGCCTACAGCGGTTTCGACCGGCTGCCATTGCCCTGCGGTTGTTTCGGCTTCGAGCACTGGAAACGGGAATGGCAAATTGGGATTTCGCGCAGCCGCCATGTTGCCCATGCCACCGCCAAATCGAATCCAGCCAGTCAATGCCAGCACCAGCGGCCTGTCATCTTGCAATGGGCCGAAATCCAATGTTACAGACCACGGCTCTGCCTGGCCGCGCAACTGCGGGCTGCGCAATGCACAAGGCGAAGCCATAACAGAGTCGGTTTTCTGAAGGGCTGCGGTAACGTCCAACCCGTCGTTACGCACAGCCTTGCGCAGTGAATGGGGCCTGTGAAGCGTCCATATTTCCGCCTTCGGAAACGGCGGGCCTGGCAGCATCTTGCTTGTCGGATGCACAACCGTGCCCTGTGGATGATCCACCACTACCAGCGCAGCTTCGTCCAAGTACAACACCTCGCTTAATTCCTCAGTGATCTGCAATTGATATCTGCCATCCCGCGGCTTGAAATTCGACTCGTTGCCCAGCCACAAGTATTCGAATGGATCGGCCTCAACCAACACATTTTCCCCGGCTGGCAGACCCAAGGGCGAACTTCCCAAAAAGTCGGATACAAATCGAAACTGCCTCCCATCCCAGGCATAGATATATGGGCAGGAACCTTTGGGAAATGTAAGCTCCGGAATCAACAATGGTTGCGGCGAAACCTCAACATCCACCGAGCTAAGCGCCAGGTCGTACCATTCAACTGTAATGGCGTCCACTTTCGATCGGCTCCCAACCCCAAGCTCAATTGGGAGTTGCTGGACGCGCCGCGCAAAGCGCAAACCGCCGGCTGTGACTTGAATCCGAACCCCAAGACCGCTGGCGTTTGAACGATTCCCCATTAATCGAATTTTGAGCTGGCGATTGGCATTTCCGCCGTTGTTTGCGAGCATGCGCAACCCGCCCGACTCAAGCGCCACCACAATGTCCGTATCACCGTCGCCGTCAAAATCGGCAGCCGCAATGTGGGAAATCAGGCCTGCCTTAAACGCGTCCAAACCAACTTCGGCTGTGGTCTCTTTCCATCCCGCGTCACCAAGATTGCGCCAGCACCGGATGCGGTCGCCGAATGCAAAAATATCCAGCCACCCATCATTGTCATAATCCAGAAGCACGATCCCAATCATCCGATCGGGTCCGAATGAAATGGAGAACCGGCGCGGTTGCCCGCCATAAATTATTGTAATTTGGTTTGTCTGGAGCAGCGCAAAATCAGCCCGCAAATCGTTATTCAAGTCGCCCGCGGCAATTGCAATTCCGGCAGGCCAGTCAAATGAGCCGGCATTTGTCAGAGAGCCGGCCCGCAGCTTTTCAAGAAGCACCGGCGGCAAGCCACGTCGCGCCACCAAAATGTCATTTGCATCGTCGCCGTTCCAATCCTCCGCCACGACTTGAACAACTTGGTCCAAATTTGCCGGAATACCGGAAGTCGCAGTTGCCTGGCGAAATAGAAAGTTATCGAGATTTTGGAATACCTGAAGCGCTCCATTTGTGCCTGCTACAATTAAATCAAGTTTGCCGGTAAAATCGAGGTCAAGCATAATGCCGTCACGGCATGCAAGGCCGCGCAAATTCGTCATCGGAGTCACATCGCGCATCTCTCCATTTGTTGAAACCTTGAACACGTGCGATGCGCCTTCGCCCAATACCACAATGTCTTCCATGCGGTCGTTTTGCAGGTCGCCAACCAGCACCTTGCGATAACGTCCATCCGGCACTCCGGCCAATTTGACACCTGCCGGCACAAAAAAGCCGTTGCTGTTTGCCAGAAGGCGGAACCCGCCGGACTCAACCACAAACAATCCGTTGCTGCCATCATGTTTGAAGTCAATGACACCCATCGGACCGTGAAAGGCGGTCGTGTCCCCTGCCCTTGCAAAAACTGTGGCGGTGGTGTCGGCAAACACAACCTTTATGCCTTTGGAATCCGGCTGCTCCACTTTGAATGGCAATCGTGGTTGCGTATGTTTGCAACGCTCTGACTCGGCAGGCGTGGTAATTGAAATGTTTGACTTGGATTTAATTTCTTGATGCTTTGCAAGCGCATCCGCGGCTTCAGAAGCGCGCCCCAGGCGGTTGAGCACCTGGCTGAGGGCAAACCATGCCACGGGATGATCAGCTTGCAGACGAATGGCTTCGCGAAAGTCGTCAATGGCGGCCTCAGTTTGTCCAGCTCCAAGCCTTGCCTGCCCCAGCATGTAGTACAAAGTTGCAACTGAAGGGTCCAGATTCATTGAATTTTGGAAATGTTGAATTGCCTCATCGAACCGTCCCTTCCGCAGACATGCGCAGCCGGCAAGGTAATATCCAGCAGCCGAGTTACGGTCAAGCTGGATGGCCTCCTGCGCCTGTTGTAGCGCCGCATCCGGTTGGTTCAACCACAAATGCGTGATGGCAAGGTTAAGCCGTATTTCAACTTGAGCCGGGTGAATCTGGAGAGCTTTCTGATATGCCTCCAGGGCTTTTTGCGCCTCTCCTTTGTCCAGATGCTGCATGCCAAGTTTCATCAACTGCATGAATTCGTCATCCATGGAGACAGCGCCGTGAACCGGCTTTGGCGCTGCTGGGTGGCGATGTTTCAAAACCAGTGAAAGCAATAATCCGACAACCGCCACCAAAATGACAGCAATGAAAAGTTTGTATCGCCGGCTGTTCATGCGACCGCCATGCCAACGCCCGCTCCGGGCCATGCCCATTTTTCAGAGTGCGTTTTGTTCACGCTCAATCAAGTGACATATAGCGCAAGTTTCAAATCCGCAGACAGCGCGCTCATAATAGGGTATCTTTTGTCTGGATCATTCTCAAGACAACGTAAAATGATCTTCTCAAGCGCAGGTGGAATATCCGGGTTCAATTCCCTCGGCGGGCTGAAGGATGTCTCGCGATTATTCTGACAGCGCAGCACCTCATCCGGTGTGTCGCCAGGAAAAGGTTTTTGGAATGTCAGCAATTCGTAAGCAGTAACACCGAAGGAAAAAATGTCCGCCCTTTGGTCAATGGGAAGCCGTCGCAACTGTTCAGGAGCCATGTACTGCGGCGTGCCTGGATTGCGGGACATTTTTTTTGGTTTGGATGGAATGGGTTGGCACAAATCAAAGTCCACCAACCGCAAATGCCCGTTGCGCGTCATGAGCACGTTTTCTGGCTTGAAATCCAGATGCATGTATCCGTTGTCATGCAGATGTTCCAGCGCGGAAGCCATCTCCAAAAGTATCTGCGCAATATTTTCAGTGAACAACGGGTCCTGACGCGCCTGAAGCTGCTTGAGGTTTGAACACTCCACATACTCCATCAACATGTAAAGCGTGCCCTCCATACGCCCATGGTCAATGTACTTGATTATGTTTGGATGCGGCGGCAGCTTCGATAGTATCTCGCATCCATGTAAAAAACGCCCCCGTGCAATCAAGTTGAACCTGAACTTGTCATGCAGTTTGCGCAAAGCATAAGGCCGGTTCTCCTTGTCGGTGGCAACCCAGATGTTGGCCATGCCGCCGCGGTTTATCAATTCATGAAGGTAAAACCTGCCGAATGGCCCCGGCGGTGGCGGCGGCTCACCATTCAATTCAAAATTCAAATCAAACCCCATGAATTCTTCAGCCCAAACTTATCACGCGCCCGCCTGACCCCGCAAGAACAGGGATTTGAACAGGCACATATAATTCCAACTGGCGTAAATGACGGCTCTGGCGTAAAGTGCCCTCCGAACATCTGACTCCGGCAATGCAACGAATGTCATGACAGGGCAGGCTGACAAATTAAAAGTCCGCGCTGGATTGTGCGCCGCGGTGTTGTTTTTGTTTCTGGCGTTGCCCCAAGTTGCCTGGTTTCTTGGCCAATTCGATAATGCCCCATGCCGTTTTGCCGCCGATTTGTTGCAAAAGCCACATCAGATATTGACTGACACGGAACATTGGACACAGGACCTTCGGATGCGTTTCGGACGCAAAGCCCCAATCTCAACCAACCTGCTCTTCCTCGGCATTGATGCCTCCAATTACCGCGATGTCATTCAACCGGAAGATTTGACTGCCTCGCCGATCCTGGAGCAGTTGAAAGAAAACTTCCCATGGTCACGCGAAGTATGGGCGGTTCTCGTGGAAAGACTGGCGCAAGCCGGCGCACGGGTAATCGCCCTGGACTTGTTGTTCGCAGCCGAAGGCAAAGGCGATGAGCGGCTGCGTGAAGTAATCGAGAAATACCGGGATAAAGTCGTCCTTGCAGTCAATCTTACCAGCGTAACGACCGACGAAAGGGGCGCAGGCGGGCGCGGCAACGTTGATACTCTGGTGCTGCCCGCGCCCACGGTATTGCCACCACAGCCCGGACGCCCCGCCTACATGGATGATCGCCTGGGACTTATCAACATTTTCATGGATACTGACGGTGTTTTCCGCTCCGCAACCTATCGTTATCACCACGAAACCATGCCCTATCTGCGACCTGGCGAGGAATTGCTCTCCATGCCGGCACGCATTCTGCAAAAAATGGGGAGGCAGGACGCCATACCGCCAGGTTACAGAGACTACCGCATCCGTTGGGCCGCCGAGCCTGGCGAGGGATTCCCCATTCGTTCCGTTTTGGAAGTGTTTGACCAAAAGCTGTGGACTCGCAACTACATCAACACCGGCATCATCAGCAACAAAGTTGTGCTGGTTGGACCTGCGGCCAATTTTTTCCAAGACCTGCATAGAACGCCCTTTGAACAGGACATGCTCGGGCCTGAAATTCACCTGAACATCCTCAACGCGGCGCTGCAAGGGGAATTCCTTTCCGAACCACCTCCGTGGCTTTCGGCGCTGTCAATCGTTGCAGCCGGCGCGCTTGCGCTGCTCATAATTATGCGCATCACCAAACCTGCATGGCGGGCCACAGCAATGTTGGGCGCAGTTGTGGCTTACGCCGCCTCATGCCAGGTTCTATTCAACGAAGCAGGCGTCTTGTTGAGTTTCGTTCAACCGTCACTTGCCTTTCTTGCAAGCAGCTTCCCGCTTCTCATTTATGATTTCGTTTTGGAACAACGGGAAAAAACGCGCATCCGCGGGACACTTGAACGCTACGTCTCCCGCGACGTGGTGCGGGAACTGCTCGACAATCCACAATCATTCCTCAATACCCTGGGCGGTGTCCGCAAGCCGGTGACCATTTTGTTTTCAGACATCCGCAACTTTACGTCACAGAGCGAAAACACCAAGCCGGAGGATTTGGTCACACATCTGAACGAGTACTTCGATGAAATGGTTCCGATTGTTTTCCGCCAGCATGGACGTCTGGACAAGTTCATCGGAGACGCCGTCATGGCCGACTGGGGGTCAATCACCACCGCCGGGCCGCGTGAAGACGCATGCCGCGCCGTGCGCGCAGCTCTGGCCATGCAAGAGCGTCTGGCTTACCTTAATAAACGCTGGCAGCAACAAGGCAGGCAGACATTTGCCATCGGAATAGGCATCAACCACGGCGAAGTAATAATCGGCAACCTTGGCTCCCATGAAAAAATGGAAGTCTCGGTCATTGGCGATGCTGTTAATCTGGCTTCACGCCTTGAAGGCGGTGTCACAAAGGAATATCACGTGCCAATAGCGCTAGGCGAGTCAGTTGCAAAACTTGTTCACGACCACTTCATCCTGCGAACAGTGGACCTCATCCAGGTCAAGGGCAAGAGCCGTCCCATAGAGGTCTTCACGGTGCTCGCGGAACGAAACACCGGCGTTATCGAACCACCGTGGCTGGCGGATTATGAGCAGGCTGTCAAACTTTACCGGCAACGCCGTTTCAAGGAGGCGGAACAACTTCTGGCAAAATGCCTTGCCCAGGTTCCGGATGATTTCCTCTGCCAACGCTACTTGGAGCGTTGCAGAGAGTTGATCCTCAATCCGCCCGACGACTCATGGGATGGTGTCTTCGTAATGAAAAGCAAATAAACCCGCCTTTTACAAATCATTTACCGTCTGCGTCTGCTGAAGCCGATGCAGGCGGTGGGGGCGCAGATTCTGACTTGTCCGTTCCCGGGTCCGGCCCAAGGAAAACAAGCCCGCTATCGCCAACTCCGTCAAAAAAGCCGGAACCCCAATTCAGTTTTTGCAGCACCGCGCCATGAAACCGCGCCGTTTTTCCAGTTGCAGGATGCTGAAATGAGCCGCTGAAAAGTCCGGTTTGCGGGTTCAGCGAAAGGTTGAAATCGGGACTGGCCGCAAATGCAACCTTGATTTTATTTTTCCCGGTCAACTCAAAAAGATTGCCCATCAATTCCGGCAGCCCTCCCTTGCTTAACGCCAAAACTCCGTTTGTAAGCGCAAGCAGGCGCTGCCCCGCCTGAGGAGGCTGGTACCGGCATCCATTGACAGCCAATAGACGCCGAAAACCTGTAGGAAACATCGTATCTTTCGATACTGCCGGTTTGAACCATGCCATTTGCCCTGAAATATCGGGCGCTGCGGTCTTTCCAAGCGTCAACCAGCCAAAAACTGAACCCTGGCCACCATACAAGGGAACATACACCGCCAGCCGCCCATCCGTTGAAAGCGGCCCCGTGTATTTAATCTCCGTACCGTCAGACAAATACCCCTGCAGCCGCGCCCTGCCCTCTGCATCCACATCAACCTGCCCACAACCATCGCCTGCCGGACCCGGATTTGGGCCGGTACCAACCATAATAAGTGTGTAATGCCCTGCCCAATGGCATGGGTTTTCCCGGCTGCCTTTCAGCCACCGGTCACAATGAAAAGCAGCAGTTGCTTCGCCCTGAGTAACAACGCCCTCAATGGGGGTTGACGGATCGCCTGGCTTCAAAGAGAAACTGATTCGCAACGATGGCATCTGTCGGCGAACGATAAGTTTGTTTGCACGCCCATCAGCGTCAAATTGTCCTGAAAATGGGAAATCCTCGCCGCCTGTCCAAATCCGGCCCTTAAACCGTCCGTCAGCTCCCAAATTTATCGCCAACAAACCCGCAGTCTCATGTGCTACATCATTCGTGTTCCACAACAAACCCTGGTATTCACCCTCAATTACTGCATAGGGATTCGGAACAAAATGCGCCTCCAGGGAAAGGTTGCTGCGCAGCAGAAATGTCAGTTCCGGGCTGCTCTGAGTAATATCACCATGCCACCCGGCAAACATCTGCCCATTGGCCGGCTCGGCTGTTAAAGTGTAACTTTTGCCGATTTCCAATGGTTTGTCTTTGAGAACCGGCTTGACTGTGCCCAATCCCTTTATGCTGACGTTGACCCTAGCCGACAAAAGCAGCGGGGGCTGTTTGCTATTGCCGGACACGCCGGCTTTTGGCGCAAAGTTTGCCACCAGCACCATGTTTGTTCTCATCACAAATTCAATCTTTGGCTGGTCGCTTTTCACGCCCCCCTCCCAACCAACAAACGTATAACCGCGGGCAGGTTCGGCAGTGATGGTATAGGTTTTCCCAATTTCCAAAAGCTGTCCGGCGAGGTTGGGTGAGATGTCGCCATGCCCGTTAATCATCACAAGCAGCGGGCTTGTTATTAAAAAGGTGTAAGTGCGTGAAACCCATTCCGAGCGGTTCCCTGCCAGGTCAACCGCGCGGACTTGAAGATGATTAGGCCCGGGGCGCATATACACCTTTATCGTCCACTGCCCCAATCCCTCCGCGGCCATTACTTCGCCGCCGTTAAAACAGTACTCCACACGATCAAGCCCCTCGTTGTCCTTCGCGGTGCCTTCGATCACCAACAGCGACTGTGTCAGCCGCTCCTTCTCAGATGGCGATTGAATCGAAACCCGTGGCGGCTCCTTGTCACGCCTGAGCCTTTCAGAGGGCGGCTGAACAGGCTGAGGCACGGGCTTTATGACAACTCTCTCGTTGGTAAGGATCAAATCCCGAGGCGTGGCCGCCAGATTGGTAAAACGCACCGGCGGCTGGGCCACCCGATTGGTGAACGACGGAATCGCAACTGGCGGCAGGATGTAATTCGGCGGCGGATTAGTCTTTGCCACTGCCGGCTCAGGCGGCGGAACGTCCACAGCGGCAACTGGCCCTTTGCGCACCGGACAGCCGGTACGTTGCGCATTTTGCCTGAACATCGGCCAATCCGACTTTGCGGGCGGCGCCCCTCCATAAACGGCATAAAACACCGCATCCCAACTTCCAAAGTAAACAACGCCATTGGGCGAAATAACTGCCGAACTGGAAATTTTTTCGCCGGTCTTAAAAGACCATTTGAGCGTGCCGTCGGACTTTACTGCGTAAAAAATTCCATCATAAGCGCCGAAATACAACGTCCCCTCCGAGTCCAGTGCAGGCGTTGCCCTAATCATGCCCTGCGTTGCAAATGCCCACTTCTTTTTGCCCTCCTGCGTCAATGCGTACATTTTTCCATCATCAGAGCCAATATACACAGTTCCGTCCGGGCCGATTATTGGTGAAGCGCGGACGCTGTCGCCGGTGGCGAACGCCCATTTAAGTTCGCCTTCCTTGTCCACCGCATACACCTGGCCGTCGAATCCGCCAAAATACAGAGTCCCATCCGAACCAAGCGCCGGCGAAGAACTGATTCGATTCTGGGTTGTGAACAACCATTTTCTGGCGCCATTTGTATTAACGGCATAAAAATTGGTGTCGTAACTCCCAAAGTAGATACAACCATCCCGATCAACGGCCGGTGACGAAATTATGTTCCCATTGGCTGGAAAATCCCAGGCCTTGTACCCAAGGGGATGTATGGCAAAGAGCTGCCCGAAAACGCTGCCCACATAAAGAATCCCGGTCGGCCCAATGGCCGGCGACGATACAAGGCCGCTGCCGGGCATCAGGCGCCAGGCTTCGGTGCCATCGGGCTTTACCGCGTAAAATATCCGGTCAACTGACGCCACATAAACCGTGCCATCCGCCCCAACAGCCGGTGTGGCTACAACCCCGGCGGAAGTCCTGAGCTCCCATTTTTTCCTCCCCTCAGGCGTCAACGCATACACAGCGCCGTTATCAGCCCCAAAATAAATTGTTCCGTCAACCGCAAGCGCCGGCGAGGATTGCACCGGCGCGCCAGCCGGGAATTCCCACAGCTTTGTCCCCGGCGCCAGGGCAGGCTCTGATGCCGCAATCACGCCGCCCACCAACAACCATGCCGCCAAATAAAATTTTCTCTTCATGCTCTGCGCCTTGAAATGACCCGCCATCGCGCGGTTGGCCAACTTTCTCCACCCGTCATGTTGCACTAATCCAAACCAACGTGCCCACAGGCAGCAAGTCAAAAAGTGGAATTAAATCCGAGCCTGACAGATGCAAACAACCGCAAGAAGCCGGTTTTCCCAATGTCAGCTCTTCACCAACCCCGTGAATATAGATATACCTGCGATATGAATCCACATCACCGCCACGATTCAACCCATGCTCAAGCCCATCCAGCCATAGAATGCGATGGACAATCTTTGCGTCCGGCTTCCCATCCCATGTCAATCCAACAGGCACGCGGCCAACAAACACAGCCCCCACCGGATGCCCGCCGCCGATTTTTCGCGCAACGCGATGCAGTCCCAGCGGAGTCCCCTGGGAGCCTGTCCGTTGACCAATCCCAAACCGGGAGCTGGACATGATGTAATCCCGCCGCCAGCGGTAATAAAAAGCATGATTGGCGGAATCACCACCATAACAATGCCGCCTCAGGCCAGACGGTTGGAAAGCAGGTCTGACTGGCAACCGTTCGTACAACGAAATCCGCTGATGCAAAACGCTGGCAACCAGACACCAACGGGTGGGCGCCACATTATACCGCCTGCAAGCCTGCACAAACTCATCGGGAAGATGGCTTCGGATTTTATGGTAATAGGAGCCTGACATCTCCTTGCCCTATTCCGCATGCACAGCCGGGGTTGCCTTCCACGATATTTTCCAAGAAAGTCGCCAATGTCCGGCTCGCGGGTTTGTTTTTTTCGAGCAAATCACCCTCTTTCCAATCCCCCGTTCGCCCCACGCATGCGAGTTGTCAAAAAATCGAGGTAATAAACAAGGCGCGCCTTCATCTCACGGCGATTTACTATTGCGTCAATTAAGCCGTGCTCGAGCAAGAACTCAGCCGTTTGAAAGCCCGGTGGCAATTCTGCCTGGGTTGTATCGCGGATGACGCGCGGCCCCGCAAAACCAACCATGGCCCCCGGCTCGGCTATTATTAAATCGCCCAGACTGGCATAACTCGCCATAACTCCGGCGTATGTTGGATGTGTAAGCACGCTGATGTATGGCAGCCGCTTTCGCGCATGGTATGCCAGCGCGCCGCTGGTCTTTGCCATTTGCATCAGACTGAACATTCCCTCGTACATGCGGGCGCCGCCGCTTGTCGAAATTATGATGACCGGCAGCTCCTTGTCCGTGGCTGCTTCAATCATTCTTGTGAGTTTCTCCCCCACCACTGAACCCATTGAGCCGCCCAAAAAATTAAAATCCATCACTCCCAATCCGACCCTGAACTCGCCAATCCGTCCAATGCCGGTAATCACTGCCTCAGTCAATCCCGTGCTTTTGGTATTGGCCGCAAGTTTGCTCGTATATGAGGAAACGCCGGTAAATTTGAGAACGTCAACGCTCGTCATGCCGGCGTCCATCTCTTCAAACGAACATGTTTCCACCAGCGAATTGATCCGTTCGCGCGCGCCAATTGGAAAATGGTAATCGCACTTTGGACAAACCTTCAGGTTATTGTCCAGTTCCTTGTCGTAAATCAGGCTGGCGCAACGCGGGCATTTCTGCCACAAGCCCTCCGGTATATCCTTTTTTTGCGATTTGGAGGCAAGTTTGGGCTTTTTTATGAAAGTGGTTTCCGGCATTGGGGGGGCGGCAGCCTCCAATCCCAACGCCTTCTTGGTAAACGTGGTTGTGGACGTTTCCTTTGTCGCTCTTGCTCTCATTTTTTCAAACTCCTCGCGCAAGCGTCCAGGCGCATACATTCTCAGCGCCTGCCTCGCGCAGCACCCTGGCGCAGGCATTAAGCGTTGCGCCAGTTGTCATTACATCATCCACCAATACAATGCTTTTGCCCTCAATTTGTCCCCGCCGCCGCACGGCAAACGCCTTGCGCACATTCACGGCGCGTTCCTCGCTGTCCAAATGAGTTTGTGTTTGTGTGTATTTGACCCGTTTCAGACAGGTTGTGTTCAAAGGAATCCCAGTGGCCCGGCTCAGGTGCAAAGCCAGCCGTCCGGCCTGATTGAAACCGCGTTCGCTCAATTTTACAAAATGCAACGGCACCGGCATGATCAAATCCCATCCTCCCTGGAATAAAACCGGCGCTGCTGCGCGAACCAACAATTCCGCCAGCAACGGCTCAAACCATGTCGCCCTGTTGTATTTGTAACGATGCACAATTTCACGCGTGACGCCCTCGAAACACGCGACCGACCGCGCAGAGCTGAAGTACATGCGCGTTTCCAGGCAATCACTGCAAAAGAACGGTCCGCTTATTTCACCTTCAAACGGCCTGCCACAGCACTCGCACCACGGCGGTTCAACATACCGGATGCCCTGCCTGCATGTCTCGCATACATAGCCCTCATCCGCAGTTGCCCGTGCCGACTCGCAAATCTGGCAGACCTCAGGATAAAAAAATCCCAAGCTTGCATCAAGCGGCCTTTTAAGCCATTGCGGCAGGGCATTTAACATGTCTTTTGCTCCTTTGTCTGCGAGGATACCGAAAATAGATAGGGGATGATTGGCAGGCACGCCGCCAGCAGAATAACCGCCATAACGCCATCCACCAATTCACGGCTCCCCCAAAACCAGTCGCCGCCCCCTGCCGTGGCACCAAAAAAATGCCGGTAAGATTTCAGCCAGAAAATCCAGCCGGCATGCAAACCGACCGGCGCGTATAGCGAGCCGGTACGAACATACACCCACCCAAGCATGCCACCGGCCAATATCAAACAAATAAACTTCGGAAAAAGCGCCCGCAGATCGGTAAATCCACCTAACATCTGACCAAAAACAACGAAGCCTGAATACCAATGAACATCCACCGTCGCGGCGGCTCTTCCAAAAAAGTGGACGGCGGCGTAGATTGCGCTGCTCATGACAAGCGCCGGCCACACGCCATAAACACGGCGCAATCCACCCATGATGCCGCCGCGAAACAACGTTTCCTCAAGAACAGCAACAACAATGGCGGAAACACCGGCATTCAGCAAATGCCTGCCGATGTCCGCTGCACCGCTCTGTGAAGCCGCCCCCCTTGCCATGAGCGCAACCGCAGCCAATGCCAGCGAAATGAAACCCAGTAAAAACCCCTTGAAAAAATTCAATCCCTCCCCCCTGCACGGTTTCACCCAGCCAAGCTCCGCCGCAGACCGCCCTCCCAATGCGCGCAAAAACGGCCAAATCCCAACCAGGGCCAAAACCATCATCGAACGGGTGACAAAACGGTCAAAACGCTGCCCGGCAAGCCCCTGCCACGCCGGCCAGTGTCCTGCAGCCCATTGAACAATTGAGTGCAACGCCGGCGCAAGAATTGCGCCGCCCATGAAAACAAAGATTAAGTACAAAAACACCGCGCGCAACGGGCGCATGTCCATAAGATATACTTCCAAGCCGGAGACTGTCAGGCCATTATTTTGCCATGGCCACGTCCATAGTTTCAGACTTTGGCTTTTCAATGTCCTCGGCTTTGTTTATCTCCGGCGCCGCCATTGGTTTATCCAACTCATGCGTGGTTTGAAGTTCAGGTGGCTGGCTTTCTTTGCGGAATTTAACGCTAACCACTTTGCTGACCCCCTGCTCCTGCATGGTGACACCATAGAGGGCATCAGCCATTCCAATCGTGCGCTTGTTGTGCGTGATTATGATAAATTGGGATTGTTGGAGAAAGCGCTTCAATATCTTCAGGAAGCGATTGATGTTTGCCTCGTCAAGAGCCGCGTCCATCTCGTCCAACAGACAGAACGGACTCGGCTTGACCTGATAAATTGAGAACAATAATGCCACGGCGGTCATCGTCTGTTCGCCGCCGGACAACAGCGAAATGCTTTGCAACTGCTTGCCCGGAGGCCGGGCTACGATCTCGATGCCGCTTTCCAACACATCCCCTTCATCCGCAAGATACAAATCAGCCTTCCCACCACCGAAGACCTCGACAAACATCTGCTGAAAATTGGTCCTGATCTGGTTGAATGTGGAAATGAACATCTCCTTTGTCTGCGAATTTATCCTGTTTATCAGCTCCACCAGTTGTTCCTTGGCCTTGGTCAAATCCTCATACTGGGTGCTCAGGAATTTGTAACGCTGCTCGGTTTCCTCATATTCCTCTATTGCAACAAGGTTCACCGGCCCCATTTCGTCGAGTTTTTGCTGCAACGCGTTGACCTGACTGGCTACTGCATCCCAATCAGTTGCAACGCCGGCTGCAGACATTTCCTCCGGCGTCATGACCTCGATTCGGGCAGGCCCTTCTTCGGCGTATGTTATTGTGATGCACTCGCTGCGCACGTCCTCCAACCTAACCTGGTATTTCTGCTGGATGCGCTCGCACAAATTCTGAACGCTCATGTTTTTCTGGGCCAGCTCCACTTCGATGGCGCCTCGCTGCTGCACGCGCTCATCGTGCTCCCTGCGCGTGTTGCGCAATGCATCTTCACGCGCCAACACATCCGTTTGCAGACCATCCTTCCGTGCCAGCAAATCGGCAGTTTGCTGGCTGACCTGCTCCCGCTCGGCTCGCAGCCGGTCAATCTGCCGGCTCGAAGCCTCTATTTCCGCATCCGCCTGCGCATTCCGTCCGTCAAACGAAGACAAATCGGCCCTCTGCGTTTCCAGCAAGGCGTCAATCTCGCTGATGCGCGCCTTTAACTGCTCCTGTTGGCGGGCTTGTGAATGTCTTCGTTGTTCCTCCGCCGCCAAGGCCACCCTGGACTCTGTCAGGGCCGCCGCAGCTACCTCGCGCTGCTGACGCAAATCCTCCAGACTTGCAGAAAGCTCGGACACTGCTTTGGCCAGCTCTTGTTCGCGCTGCTCCAGCTCGCTTATTTGACCGGATAATACAGCCCGTTTTTGCCGCCCTTCTTCTTCCCGCGCAGCAAGGCTCTGGATCTCATATACTACTGTTTCAATTTTCTGACCAAGCAAGCGGTGGGAACTCTCAAGGGCCTTGTACTCCCCCTGGTGGGTGGCAATTGCAACCTCCTGCGCCCGCAACTCTTGCTGGGCCTGCTGTAAATTCGCCTGCAAACTGGTTTGCTCAGCCTGCAAAGCCCCCTTCTTTCGGCTTATTTCATCAAGTTTTTTCTGCGTCTGTTCAAGTGCCTCGCCCAGCTCCGCAATTTGATTTTTCCGCCCAAGAATTGATGACGGCCCTTTGGAAGCGCCATTGCCGCCCCCTGTGAAAATACCGTGACGGCTCAACAAATCGCCCGATGGCGTGACAAAGTCCCACGAACCTCCGCATTCGCGCCATGCAGCAGTGGCTGATGCCAGGTCCGGCATCAGCCGTGTCCTTCCCAGCAGCCGTTTTACCAACGGCAGCACCGTTTCGTCGGCCTCTACTACGCCCGCCAAGCTCACCCCCGGCGGTGTCTGCCCGTTGCCGCCATTGCCATTTCCACCTTCAGCCGCCGCCGGTTCGCCGTTGCCAGAATGAAACGCCAGCGGCGCTATGCTGGCCTTTCCCTTGCCGCTTTGCCGCAATTCGCTCAAAATTTGATGCGCAGCCTCAGGTTGTTCGGTCAACACAAGTTGCAAATTCCGCCCCAACGCCGCCTCCACCGCCGTCACATACTCATCCGGCACCCGGATGCGGGCCGAAAACGGCCCCAACACTAGATTTGACTGCCGCAATGCTGCAAGCGCGCCGGCCTCAAAACCCTCATACGCATTTTCCAACTGCTGCAGCATGTTGAACTGCGTGCGCAACTCGGCCTGTTGGCGCATCACCGCGTCCAGCTCATGCCCGACGCTGTTCAGCTCTTGTTGAAGCTGGCGCAATCGTTCCTGCCGCTCCTCGATGCTGCCACGCCGTGATTGCACGTTCTGGCGCTCATCTTCAACGCTGGCTGCAAACTCCTTCAAACGCTCCCCAAGCCGCATGCGTTCTTCCTCAAGCTGGACTTTTTCCGCCGAAAGCTTCTCCAGTTGCACAACATTGCCCTGCTTCTGCAAATCCAGCGCGTTAAGCTCATTGCGCACACGGCTCAATTGTTGCGCCGCGGCAAATGCCTCCGATTGTTTCTGGCGCAGTAACTCCTGTTTCTGGCGAATCTGTGACTCCAATTCCTCAAACGCCTTCTGCTGTCCCGACAACACCTGCCTCTGAGCGGCAAGCGCCGCCTCTGACGCCGCCAGTTGTTCCGCAGTAGCCGCCAGCTCTCTTTCCGCCGCTGCGCGACGTTCTTCCGCCTCCTTGATGGCGGCCAGCGTGTTTTGTTTCCTGTCCGCCAGCTCGCGTTTGCGCTCCTGGTTGAACGCAATCCGGTTTTCGTGTTGCTCAATTTGAGCCTTCAACTCCAGGCCACGCTGTTGCGACAGGCTGATTTGTTGTTCAAGCTCCGACACCGATCCACGCAATTGGTTGAGTTCGTCCTCCAGTCTCAGCAAATCCTCCGCGCCGCGTTCTATTTCCTGTTGCAACTGCTGGGCTTGCGCCTGTCTTTTGCGAATTTCCTCCTGCAGCAAATCATACTGATGCCGCGCCAATTGTGTGTCGAGATGCTGCAGCTCTGCGGCCAGTTGTTTGTATCGCCTCGCCTTCCCCGCCTGCCGTTGCAGCGAGATTATCTGACGCTTGACCTCCTTGAGCAGGTCCGCAATTCGCAGCATGTTCTGCTCCGTGTATTCCAGTTTCCTCAGCGCCTCGCGTTTCTGCGATTTGAATTTTGTGATCCCCGCCGCTTCCTCAAAAACCATCCGCCTATCTTCGGGTTTGCTGGAAAGCAACTGCGTGATATTGCCCTGCGCCATTATGCTGTAGCTGGCGCGCCCCATCCCTGTGCCCATGAACAATTGCTGGATGTCTCGCAGCCGGCACGGCGTCCGGTTGATGAAATACTCGCTTCCGCCATCTCGAAAAGTCCGCCTCGTGATTGTTACCTCATTGTAGCTCAGCTCAACACCGCAGCTTTTCAGATGTGCTTCGTCAACTCCACTGATGGTTAACGACACCTCGGCCATCCCCATCGGTTTGCGGCTGTCGGTTCCGTTAAAGATTACATCCGACATTTCACCGCCACGCAGGGCCTTGGCCGATTGCTCGCCCAATACCCATCGAATGGCGTCAGAAATGTTCGATTTCCCGCAGCCGTTGGGACCCACAATGGCGGTCACACCCGGCTGGAAATTCAGCGTGGTTTTGTCCGCAAAAGACTTAAACCCCAGGACAGTTACACTTTTTAGATGCATGTCACTTGCGCGTCATGTTACCAGATATTGTGGGTCTGTAAAGCGAAAACCACAACAAATTGTGGCCCCGCTCCAAATGACCACACAACACATCTGAGGAACCGTGGTGTGCTTCCAGCCCTTCGGGATACAAAACCTCCTTCACCCTCCCTGAAATAAACCCACTTTTGATTTGAATTGCAAGAATTTTATTCTGCTGATTATCAACAGGTTACAAAATTAACCCTATCAAAACATTGTTGACTTGGATTAAATCTCCAAATTTGGAACATTCTCCAGCGATGAAAAGAGCGAAGAATTTTTCCATTGTTCTGGTCACAGCACCAGATTTGAAAACCTCCAGAAATCTTGCGCGAAAAGCATTGGAAGCCCATTTGGCGGCATGCGTTAATCTTGTTCCCCGCATCGAATCACACTACTGGTGGCAGGGAAAACTGGAACGCGGAAATGAAATCTTGATGATATTCAAAACAAGCAGGCAATGCTTGAGTCATCTGGAGAAACTCATTTTATCGGAACACCCTTATGACACGCCTGAGTTCATTGAGATTCCTCTGGCTGGCGGCGCAGCTCGCTACATCGAATGGCTGAAAGATTCGCTTGGTTTTCCCGCCAAAGCACCGACCGGAAAAATTTAACACGGCATACCGGCGGTGAATTTTTCCGTCTGTAAAAGCCCGTACCGTCCTTGAGATTTGCCATCAAGACCCATTGGCCTCCTCTTTGTAGCGACGCCGTTTCGGCGGAGGCAGGGTGTTGTCCACTTTGACATAATACGCATCTGCACCGAACATTTCCTCGATGGCTTTTTGTAATTTCCGCGACGGAGTCACAGCGTAGGAATCATGCGCTTCAATGAAAACAAACTGGTTGGAAAGAGTGCGGATGCAAAGGAACAAGGGAACACGTCCGGGATGCTTTTCCACCAATTCCCGCAAGGCCAAAAGTTGCTCCCTGTTCAAACTGGATGATTCCAGCCGGATATGCACCTGCTTGGTGAAGCGTTTGGGGGCGTCATCAAGGAACATTATTTCTTGTGGGAAAATTTTTGGTTTATCCTCGCTGTTGTTGACCTCGCCAATTACTAGAAGCGCATTGTTGACCTGAACCAGGTCTTTGTACTGCTCGAAGGCGCTGTTCATGAGCAGCAAACTCATGGCCCCATTCAAATCCTCCAGCGTCGCAATCAAGTACGGGCGTTTGGTCTTTTTTGAAAATGCAGTCTGCGCAGTGGTAATCAGCCCGCCGGTCCGGATCACCTCTCCACTGGGAATTGTTTTGGCTGTTTCCGAGTTTGTCAGGCAATAGGTTTTAAGCAACTGCGCATAAGGCGCCAGTGGATGCCCGCTTACATAATAACCAAGCAACTCCTTTTCATCGGCAAGTATTTTGTGCAATGGCCATTCCGGTACCTTTGGGCCTGTTGTCTGTCGCCCGGCTGACGAAGTTTCAAAAATTCCAAGGAGCGTGTCCTGTCCGCTTTTGCGGTCGGCTATTACGCTTGCCGCCCGTGACAATGCAGATTCAATACGATTGAACATTCCGGCGCGAGTCTCTCCGAACACATCGCACGCGCCGGACCTTATCAACGCCTCCAGCACTTTTCGGTTGAGCGGGCTTTCCTCCATCCGCTCGCACATGTCCTCCAGAGACTTGAACGGCCCGCCTTTCTCGCGGGCATTGATTATTGCTTTGACCGCTGCTTCGCCAACGCCTTTTATGGCTGCCAGCCCAAAGCGTATGTTTTTGCCGTCCGGTGTCGGTGTGAAATACGCGTCGCTTTCATTTACATTCGGCGGAAGCACATCCAGATTTTCAGACCGCGCTTCGCTGATCAACATTGTCAACTTGTCAGTATCCCCCATGTCGTTGGTCATCAGCGCGGAATAAAACTCCACCGGATAATGCGCCTTCAGGTAGGCTGTTTGGTAAGCAACTATGGCATAAGCCGCAGCATGGGATTTGTTGAAGCCGTATTCTCCGAACTCAACTAGCAAATCATAAATATGGTTGGCTTTCTCCTCTGAAAGATTGTGAATCTTCTGGCAACCCTGAACGAAAATTGAGCGGTGTCTCTGCATCACCTCCACATTCTTTTTGCCCATGGCCTTGCGGAGAATGTCCGCTTGTCCAAGCGTGTAGCCGGCCAGCACCTGCGCCGCCTGCATGACTTGTTCCTGATAGACAATCACCCCGTAGGTTTCCCGCGTTATCGGCTCAAGCAATGGATGCTCGTAATTTATCGGTGCACGGCCATGCCGCCGTTCTATGAAGTTATTGATGAATTTCATCGGCCCCGGACGGTAAAGGGCCACCAACGCGGTGATGTGCTCGATTGAATTGATTTGAAATCGCTTGCACAAATCGCGCATCCCGCCGGATTCAAGCTGGAACACGCCAACGGTGTGCCCGCGATTCAACAGGTCGTATGTTTCCTTATCGTCCAGTGGCAGGTTTTTTATGGGCACCTTGTGGCCGCGGAATTTCTCAACCATTTCGCAGGTGTTGCGGATTACTGTAAGGGTCTTCAGCCCCAGAAAATCCATCTTCAACAGCCCCAAATCGCCCACCGGGCCCATGGCGTACTGGGTTAAAATTGCTCCATCTTCATCAGTCTTCAGCGGGACAAGTTCAACCAAAGGTTCGCTGCCTATTACCACACCAGCGGCATGCACCGATGCGTTGCGTGTCAAGTCTTCAAGCACAAGAGCCGTATCCAGCAAACTGGCCACTTTGTCATCTTTGGCGCGAAGCTCGCGCAGCTCCGGTGAAGCATCAATGGCCTTCGAGAGTGTCATGTTGGGTTCATTGGGCACCAGCTTGGCAAGGTGGTCGCCTTCGCTGTAAGCCATCCCCATCGCTCTGGCCACGTCGCGTATCACCGACTTGGCGCCCAACGTTCCAAACGTGATGATCTGGGCGACACATTCAGGGCGGTATTTACGCCGCACGTAGTCAATGACCAGTTGCCGGCGGTCGTCAGCAAAGTCTATGTCTATGTCTGGCGGGTTGACACGTTCAGGGTTCAAAAACCGCTCAAACAACAGCCCGTAACGCAATGGGTCAACGCTTGAGATGCCCAAAAGATAAGTCACCAGCGAACCTGCGGCCGAACCGCGCGCTTCGCAGTCAACACCGTTGTCGCGCCCGTATCGCACAAAGTCGGCCACAATCAGAAAGTAAGATACAAAGCCCGTCCTCTCGATTACATCCAGTTCATATTGAAGCCGCTGCATGATTGCATGAATGGCGCGGGCTGCGACGGGATCGGAAACAACCGTCTTGCAAGCCGGCTCCGAGACGCTGATGCCCTCATGGAGTTTTGGCAAACGCTCCGGATTTTCAATTCCCACAACCTTGAATTCCTTGCCCTCCAGGGCAACCCGCAATGTGTACCGGTTGTAAAGCCCCTCGATGAGCAATTCCCTCAAGTAAATCTCACACGGAACCGGCCGCGGCGGCGTAAATGCCGGGTAATGCTGCTTGCCAAATTCAATCTGCAAATTGCATTTCTCGGCAACTTCAAGCGTGTTCAGCACCGCCTCAGGCACCTCGGCAAACAGCGCCTTCATTTCATCGGCGCTGCGGAGATAAAACTGGCCTTCGGCATAGGTAAGCCGCTTGGGATCGTTGATCGTCGTCTGCGTACCGATGCAGATTAAAATGTCATGAGCGCGCGAATGTTCCTTCTTCAAGTAATGAACATCGTTTGTTGCCACGCACTTCAGTCCGAACTCTCTTGACCACTGCAGCAGGTGGCGGTTGACCTTCGACTGGTTTGTCAAACCGTGGTTTTGCAATTCGAGATAAAAATTTTCGGCGCCAAAAACCTGCTTGAACCAATCCACAGCCTGCCGCGCCCTTGCCAGCTCATCCTGGACAATTAGTGAAGGTATCTCGCCCTGCAGACAGCCGCTTAAAACAATCAATCCTTCGCGGTGCTTTTCCAGCAGTTCCTTGTCAACTCGCGGTTTGTAGTAAAACCCCTCCAGAAAACCGGCGGTGACAAGTTTCATCAGATTTTTGTAGCCGGCCATGTTTTTGGCCAGCAAAACCAGGTGATAATACTTCTCGCCGTTTTCGCCGCTGTTTCTGTTTTTGGGGGGCATCCGGCTGCCTGGAGCGACATAAACTTCGCAGCCGATGATCGGTTTGATTCCCCTCTTCTGAACAGCCTTGAAAAAGTCAATGGCACCGTACATCACCCCGTGGTCGGTGATGGCCAGCGCCGGAAATTTCAAAGCCTCCGCCAGCTCCGCCAGCCGGTCGAGGCGACACGCCCCATCCAGCAGGGAGTATTCCGTATGCACATGCAAATGCACAAAGTCGGCATGCGACATGCCGTAATCATGAAACGCGCTCCAACAATTGCAAGGGAGTATTATCAAATTGCGCAGCCCGCCATGACCAAATTGCCCGCCAATCCGGCATCCATCTTTTTCTGAACGTTGTTGCGCTGAGAACTGTCCATCGGGCAAAATTGGCGCATAAAAAATGAATGCTGGAATTTTGGCGATTAACAAGGAAGTCGAACAGGCATCGGCCTTTGTAAAGCCGTTGTTTGCCGAGATTGGAAAGGTGATAGTCGGGCAGACCTACCTGGTTGAACGGCTTGCACTTGGTTTGCTGGCCAACGGCCACGTGCTGCTGGAGGGTGTGCCAGGCCTTGCCAAAACCCTGTCGGTAAAGGTACTGGCCCACTGCATCAGGGTCAAATTCGCGCGCTTGCAATTCACCCCGGATATGCTGCCGGCCGATGTTATTGGAACACAAATTTACAATCCGCAATCCGGGGCGTTCACAACCCGCAAGGGACCGATTTTTGCAAATTTGATTCTGGCAGATGAAATAAACCGCGCCCCCGCCAAGGTTCAGAGCGCCCTGCTGGAGGCCATGCAGGAAAAGCAGGTGACCATCGGGGAACAAAGTTTCAAGCTGGATGAGCCGTTTCTGGTGCTGGCCACCCAAAATCCGATCGAACAGGAAGGAACCTATCCGTTGCCGGAAGCCCAAGTTGACCGGTTCATGTTCAAACTTAAAATTGGTTATCCAAGCCGCGCCGAGGAGCGGCAAATCCTCGATTTAATGGCCAAAACCGACGGCCTGCCCCAAGCCCAGCCGGTCGTCGAGCCGAAACAAATCCTGAAGGCGCGGGAAATCATCAACGAGATATACATTGATGAGAAGGTCAAGGATTACATTGTGGACATTGTTTGCGCCACGCGCGACCCTGCTCAATACAAACTGCAACTGCAGGGCATGATTCAGCTTGGCGCATCGCCACGCGCAACCATCGCGCTGACTCTGGCAGCCAAGGCCCACGCCTTTCTCAAAGGCCGCGGTTATGTCACCCCGCAGGATGTCAAAAGCATCGGCATGGATGTGCTGCGCCACCGCGTGATGGTCACATACGAAGCCGAGGCCGAGGACAAAACAAGCGAACACATCATCCAGAAAATCTTTGATGAATTGCCGGTGCCATAAAAAGGAAGCTCTGCAGGGCATCCACAAGATTTGAACAAGCCGCGCGCCCATGAATCTCCGCGAAGTAATAAAAAAAATCCGGCAGATCGAGATTCGCACAAACCGCCTCGTAACCGAGGCATTGGGCGGCCAGTACCACAGCGTGTTCAAGGGCCAGGGCATGAATTTCGATGAAGTGCGCGAGTACCAGCCAGGCGACGAGGTCCGCGCCATTGACTGGAATGTCACCGCGCGGATGAATCATCCTTTCATCAAAAAGTTTGTCGAGGAACGCGAGCTGACACTCATGCTCGTAGTGGACATCAGCCGCTCCATGCTCTTCGGCTCAACGGAACAGTCCAAGCGCGAGCTGGCTGCGGAGATTGGCAGCGTGCTCGCATTTTCCGCCATCCGCAACCACGACAAGGTCGGCCTTATTTTGTTCACCAATCAAGTCGAAAAATTCATCCCGCCGCGCAAAGGCAAGAAGCATGTCCTGCGTGTCATCCGCGACATTTACATCTATGAAGGCATCCGGCCGGGCGGTGATTTGTGCGCTGCTCTCGATTTTCTGAATCGCGTCACGTCCCGCCGTGCAATCGTTGTTGTCATTTCGGATTTCCTGCTGCCGCCAAATGGCGGCGCATCAGGCAATTGGTTGAATGCGCTCCGGCAGGCCCGCCGCCGCCATGACGTGGTCTGTGTTCCACTTAATGACCCGCGGGAACTGGAGCTTCCGGATGTCGGTCGCATCATTCAAGAGGATTTGGAAACCGGCGAAAACATTGAAATAAATACTGGCGATGCCCGTGTACGCGCCGATTTCGCCCGCCGCCAGCAAAATCGCATTGAGAATCTTCGCCGGGATTTTCGGACGGCGCGCGTGGACTCCATTTTCCTGCAAACCGGTTCCCCATACGAAGCGGCATTGAGTCGGTTTTTCAAAACCAGGGAAAAGAAAAGGCTGCGAGGCTGAAGTTTTGGAATTTCCGATCTGAAAATTGACCATGGCACTGAATTCAAATGTGGTTGTCGTTCCAGCCGCTCCTCAATCTGAGGCGCTTACAAACGACATCCGCCCAATCCGCCCGCCGGTCGAAATACCAAGCGGTTGGGAGTGGCTGTGGTGGACATTGGGAGTTATTGTCGGCGTGGCGCTCTTGATTATCGCAATCGCCTGGTTCAGGCGCTGGCTGAACAAAGCCCCGGCCCAAAGGGTGGAAATCGAGCCTCCGCACATCCGCGCCCGCCGCCGGCTCGAGGCTGCAGGCCGCCTGCTCAGTGATCCACGCGCATTTTGCTCGGAAGTTTCGGACACACTCCGCCTCTACTTGGAAGAACGCTTCCAGTTGCGCGCCCCGGAACGTACCACGGACGAATTCCTGCGCGATTTGCAAAACACAAATGTTCTTTCAGAAAACCAAAAACAAAGCCTTGCCCGATTCCTGCAACAATGTGATTTGGTTAAATTCGCCAGATTCGAGCCGCCTGAAGCGGAGTTGCTTGAATTGCGCAACTACGCATTGCGCCTTGTGGATGAAACCGCCCCGGACGTTTCCGCCCAAGCGCCACAATCTGCCGCAACACAAACAGCCCAGGCGGGAGCACCTGCGCCATGACATTTGCCTTTCCATCGCTGCTTTTTCTGCTCCTTGTTTTGCCACTGCTTGCCCTTCTGAAGGGCAGGCGCGGCAAACGAAAGGCCTTTTTATATTCGGCGGTTGAACTGGCTCGCCCAAACGATCGCCCCACACGCTCCACCGCCGGCCAAATCCTTGCCGCGATGCGATGGCTTTCGCTTGCCATTCTGCTGGTTGCTTTTGCCCAGCCGCGGCTTACTGAGACAGAAACCAGCGTCAGCGCCAGCGGCGTTGATATTGTCGTGGCTCTCGACATGTCCGGCAGCATGGAGGCCATGGATTTCCAAATCAAAGGCAGGGACGTGAACCGGCTGGAAATGGCCCGTGATGTTCTCAAGAATTTCATAATTAAACGCCCCAGCGATCGGATCGGATTGGTGGCTTTTGCAGCCCTTCCTTATGTGGTCTCGCCATTGACACTCGACCACGATTTCCTTCTGCAAAACATCGAGCGGCTCGAACTTGGAACTGTCAAGGAATACAATGCCACTGCCATCGGCTCCGGACTAATGACATGCCTCAACCGCCTGGAAGGCGTGAATTCAAAAAGCAAAATCGTGATCTTGATGACAGACGGACAGAACAACGCGGGCAAGGTGCCGCCTTTGACAGCAGCCGAGGTAGCTCGCACCATGAATGTAAAAGTCTATACCATCGGCGTTGGCAAACGCGGCGATTCATACGTACTGCGGCGCGATTTCTTCGGCAGAATGGTCAAGGTGCCGCAGCCGGTTGACATTGACGAGGATACCCTGCGCAAAATCGCCGATATGACCGGCGGCAAATATTACAGGGCGGATGACACAAAACGTTTCCGCGAAATCTACGACGAGATTGACCGCCTCGAAAAAACCGAGGTCAAGGTAAAAAAATTCGTCAGGCACACCGAACTGGCCCAATGGTTCATTTTGGCGGGATTGGCCATTCTGCTGCTTGAGGTGGTTCTGGCCAACACGTTGTGGCGAAAAATTCCATAATGATGTCAATGGAGTAACCAATGAGCTTTGCATATCCAGAGTTGCTTTGGTTGTTGCTGCTTGCGCCGGCTTTGCTCTGGTTCCTCTGGAAAACCGGCAGGCGCAGGCGCGAGATTATGGAGCAATTCATTCACCCGCGCCTGCTGGACGAACTGACCGCAGGCGTGTCGCCGCGCAGGCAAAGGCTTCGCGCCGCCATGCTTGTGGCGGCGGTCATCCTGCTTGTCCTGGCCGCCGCGCGACCACGCTGGGGATTTCATTGGGAGGAAGCCAAGCATCGCGGACTGGACATATTGATTGCGATTGACGCATCCCGCAGCATGATGGCCGAGGATATCAAACCAAACCGGCTCGAACGCGCCAAACTGGCGGCGCTTGAACTTCTTCAACTGGCACGCAGCGACCGGGTTGGCCTGATTGCCTTTGCAAGCACCGCATTTCTACAATGCCCGCTGACAATGGACGAAGGCGCATTTCGTGAAAGTCTCAATTCGCTAAACGTCAACACCATGCCCCAGGGCGGCACTGCCATAGCGGAGGCGATTAATACCGCCCGCAATGCCTTTACCAACGCAGGTGAAAATCACCGTGCATTGGTGTTGTTTTCGGACGGCGAAGACCACGAGGCAGGCTGCATCGAGGCCGCAGAAGCCGCCGCCAAAGCCGGCTTGAAAATTTTCACCGTGGGTCTTGGCACGCCGGAGGGCGAAACACTCCGGCTGCCGGATGAAAAAGGGCGAATTGCTCCGGTGCTTAATCCCGATGGCAGCCATGTAATCACGCGCCTGGATGAAAAATTACTCCGGGAAATTGCTGCCAGAACCGGCGGCCTTTATGTGAGGCTGACTGGCGCAAAGACCATGGAGCAATTGTATGAAAAGGGCCTCGCCCCGATGCCAAAGGCCGAACACTCCGCCCGCTTCATCAAACAACACCATGAACAATATCACTGGCCGTTGGGGCTTGCCATTTTGCTGTTATTGATTGAAATTTTAATGTCAGAAAGACCGATGAACGCGCCGATGAAAAACCAATGGCCTGGACGGGCGGTGATGCTCGCCGCCTTCATTTTGGGCACGGCCTGCGCCCAGGCCGAAAGCGCGTCTGCAAAACAAGCCCATCGTTACTATCAAGACGGCCATTACCGTGCTGCCGCCGATGAGTACCAGCGTTTGCTCGTCAAAAATCCCAATGACCCGCGGATGCATTACAATCTTGGCGCATGCGCCTTTCAGTCAGGCCAGTTTGATCAGGCCGCTCAAGAATTCATGGCTGCAACAGCCTCGCCCGATGATTTGAATCTGCAACAAAATGCATGGTACAACCACGGCAACGCGATGTTCCGCCTCGGCGAAAAGGCCTCAGAAATAAAGGATCGTAAAAACCACTGGATGGCGGCAACCAATTCCTACGCCACAGCACTGCGGTTGAATCCGAACGATTCCGACGCGAAACATAATTTTGAAATTGTAAAAAAGAAACTCGAGGAGCTTGAGCAGCAACAGCAGCAGTCTCCCTCTGATAACAAGGATGAAAAAGATCAGCAACAAAAGGAGCAACAAGACAAACAAGAACAGTCAAAGAATTCACAATCCAACCAGCAGCAACAAAATTCAGGGCAACAGGAACAGAAAAATCAGGAGCAACAGAGTTCAGCATCACAAAACCAGCAGCAGGCCGGCGACAAGCCTGAACAACAACAGACTGGACAACAGGACAAACAGGAACAAGCCGGCCAAAACCAACCGCAGTCCGGCACAGGCCAGACAAACCAGACCGCCTCAGCTTCTGAAAAAGGCAACACCAACGAAACCGGACAAGCTGCACAAACCGTGCAGGCGGTCATGATGACGCCGCAACAGGCCAAACAACTCCTTGAGGCTGCCCGCATGGAAGACCGGATTTTGCTTTTCATGCCCCCTGAAGCCCAAAAGAAAAAAAACGATCCACACTACAAAAACTGGTAATTTAACCAGTACTCGTGGCGATTTATCTGCCAGTGTCGGAAGGTCCCGGTGCCAACGGCAAAATGTTTTACCCTTGCCACATCCCAACCGGGCTTGCTTGAATTAAAAACATGAAGGCGGTGCAATTGGTGGCTTATGGCAAACCCGGGCGTTTCGAAATGCGGGAATTGGAAGACCCCAAACCGGGGCCGGGCGAAGTTGTCGTCCAGGTCATGGCCTGCGGCCTGAACAGGCTGGATTTGTGGTTGGAAGAAAACGGCCTGCCGATACAAACAACGCTGCCACGCACGCCCGGCTGTGAAATTGCAGGACGCGTTGTCCAAACCGGCCCGGAAGTGACGGCCTGGCGCATCGGCGACAGGGTTGCCGTTCAATCGAACATCTTTTGTGACCGTTGCGAATATTGTCAACGCGGCGAAGAGTCCATGTGCCTGCGCAGCGAGTTGCTGGGAATCCAACGCGACGGCGGCTTTGCTGAAAAAGTGGTTGTTCCGGATCGCCTGCTGGTGATGCTGCCCGATACGGTTGATTTTCCAACCTCCGCCGCGCTAACACTTGCCGGCAGCACCGCAATGCACATGCTCACTGACCGTGCAAAAGTAAAACCTGGCGACTGGGTGTTGGTGATGGGCGCCGCCAGCGGTGTCGGCTCAGCCGCAATTCAAATAGCAAAAGGCCTCGGCGCAACAGTCATCACTACAGGCACAACTAAAGCAAAACGCGATTTCGGCCTGCGCCTGGGCGCCTCGCATGCTGTTGACACCACGGACCCCAAATGGCCCGCTGAGGTTCGCAAAATCACCGGCAAACGCGGTGTGGACCTGGCGGTTGAACATGTCGGGGGCGATGTCTTGCCAAAAGTTTTTGACTGCCTCGCCCGTGGAGGCACTGTCGTGACCTGCGGGGCAACAGCCGGACGCGATGTGCAATTCAACCTCTGGCCATTTTTCGTCAAACAACAGCGCCTCATCGGCAGCTACGGACGCAATCGCGCCGACATGAAAGCCACTTTGGAATGGGCCGCGGCTGGCAAACTTAAGCCCGTTATACACACCATTTACCCGCTGGAAAAGACACCGGTTGCGTTTTCAGACCTTCGCAGCGGGCGCATCCTGGGCAAGGCCGTCATCCAGCCATGATAGCCGGCCTCCGCCGCTTCATCCCTTGAGATATTCCTTTGGGAATTTCCACGGCTCCCGATATTTTGGAATTGCCAGACGCGCTGCTTCAGCATCCCCAACTATTTTCTCGGTCGCCGGGTCAAACCGGATTGACCGCCCCAGTTTCAGCGACAACAAACTCAGAACAATGGGCACATCAACCTTGATGTGATAAAACACACTGCACGACGGCTGCTGGCGCGATTTGATGCAATCCAGCCATTCACGCTCATGGCCTGGCGATGGGGGAATACTCCTGGGCGGCGGCGATTTATCCTTCAATAATTCGCCCTCTGGAACCACCTCGAACTTGTCATAGTTGGCATACAATGTCCCGTTGATGCCATGGAAATAAATTCCAAGCCGGCGGCGTGGAACTGGCTGTCCGTGCAGATCAAAACCGTAGCTGTTCGTCAAAGAAGACATCCACGTCATCGTCATCTTAGGATACTGCCACAAAACCTCATGATGATCATAGGCGTCCCCATCATCCTGCACCACCCACCGGCCGCCGGATGAGCTGGTATTGACAGGATAATCAAGATTCAGAGCCCAAACGGGCAAATCAATGATGTGCGGCGCCATCCCGGGCGTCCAGCCGCCGCTGTAATCCATCCATGAACTGTGATAGTAGGCATCCCGAATCAAAATCCGATTGTACGGCCGCAACGGCGCCGGCCCGCACCACATGTCCCAATTCAATCCTTCAGGCACAGGCACGGGGGCTGAAGTGCCTGCTCCGGCTTTTGTCTGATTCATCACGTTGAAAGTGCGAACAACACCGATCTCCCCTAATTTTCCGCTTTGAATATATTCGACAACCCGCCGGTAATTCTCCGAAGCGTGGATTTGCGTCCCGATTTGCGATATTACGCCATGCTTTTTGACGGCATTGCGCACAGCCAAACTCTCCCCAAGATGCAGCGTCATCGGCTTTTGCAAGTAAATATCCTTCCCCGCCTCGCATGCGGCGATGGCTTGAAGACAGTGCCAGTGCGGCGGCGTTGCGATAATCACCGCATCCAAATCCGCCTGCTGCAACATCTGGCGGTAATCCGTGTATGTCTTTGCTTCCTTATAGGTTTGGGCCGCAGCTTCAAGCCGGGCGTCAAACACGTCACAAAGTGCCGTTACAACCACATCCGGATATTTGGCGCAATTGCTTAAATTCGCCCGTCCCATCCCGCCGCACCCAATCAATCCCAGATGAATTCGATCATTGGGGCCGGGTCTTTTCCTGCTGGATGGAGAGGCGGCGCTCATCAGCGGCTGAGCCGCAAATCCAATCAATGAAATGGTGGCTGCTTTTTCGATAAACTCACGGCGGGTGATCTGGTTTGGCGATTTCATGCCTCTTGATTAACAATTCCGCGGCCGCCGCGCAATCATTTTAGCCGCGAAATCGTCTCTGATGAAAAGCCGGTCAACCAACCGCCCGGCTTTATTCCAACAATTCCTTGAGCGAAAGCGAACGCGCCTCGATGTACTTTACAATCGGAAGGGCGCGAGCAATTGCATTCTGTTCCGTTTGTCCCCAAAATGTCTCCATCGTCACCGCCACCACGGCTACCACGTCACCATTTCGATCATGCAAAGGCATGAACACCGTTATTTCGCCGGAGCCTTTCAAATGATACACCTTGCCGCGAGCAAGTATATCCTTCTCGGTATCTCCACCAGGTTGCCCAATATCCTTGGGATTGTTTGAAGCGACAACCACCGGCGTGTCCCGGCCATCACGCACGGCATAAAGTTTCAGGCCATGCAGGCGGTTGTATTTTTTCATGGCATCATCTACGAGCGTCTGCGCCATTATCTGACGCGGCTTGTAGTTGACATGCGCGCCAACAAAGTACGCCACTGAATCCGACTTGGTCCAAAATCCTATCTTTCCAGAGCCAAAGGTGTTGTCCACCGCAAACGCATCCGGCTTGCCCGGGCCGGCCAGAATATTCGTGCCATCATAATAATACCGGAAGATGTTTCCCTCAGCCACAACCTTCAGCTCATGCCATTGTCCCATGGTGACCGGCATATTCCTTCCAAGTGGTTGCGAAAGGTTCCCATCCACCACTTTGTAAAAGCGCACGTTCCCATCCTTTGCGTTGGCCCTGAACACATAAAAGTTCTTTTCATTTTGTGCGCGGAAGATGATTCCTGCCATTTGCTCCTGGCTGCCTGAAACAATTTTGAAAAAGACGCTGAATGTAAAGTCCCCGAACTCCTGCGGTTCATAAATTAAAAGCGGATATCGCTCATCGGTTGGGTCCTGCGAAAGTTGTGCCAAAACCGCGCGGCGCGGAAGATTTGCATCCGGACGTGCTCCTGCCGAAAGCGGCTGGCCCGATTCATCCACAACAACCTCCCATTTCCCCTGCTGGCCGCCGCCAAACAACGCATTGCGAAAGCCTTTTGGCAGTTCGTGAACCGGCGTAGTCCCCAGGTCAAGGGTCCATTCTGCAGCTCCAACAGCAAGCGCTGCCACCATGACAAGACCCCCTATAATCTGTTTCCGCATGGCCAAACCTTATCAAACGTTAACTTAACGACAAGCGCCGATTTGCCTGACAACATTATTCAAGAGGTCTGAAGCCCGGCGGCAGTGACGGCTTTTGAGCTTCCTTCTTTGCCGGTTCAGCCGGAGCCGGCGGCGCCGGCTGCGGCTGCGGTTCCGGCTCAGGCTCAGGCCATCCAAGTTTTTGCCGCGCCTTCCGGGCCGCAGTCGTCTGGCTGTATTCAGTGGCAATCCGCTGCAGCAAAGTATTGTACTTTTCCGGCTCGTTGAGCTTGTTGTATAGATTGCAAAGGTGAATTGCCGCCCATCCCCACCTCTCCGGTGGCAACTTTTTCTTCAAAATATCCTCGTACTCAAGCGCCGCAGCCAGAAGGTTGTTCAGATTGTTTTCGTAAATCTCCGCAATCCTTAGCAACGCATAAATTTCAGTGGGGTACTTCTGGTAATACGCCCGCAGCCTCCGTATCGCCTCCAAATAATCACCCGATTTCCATATCTCCTCTATCTCCTCATACTCCGGATTGCGAACTCCAATCCCTTCATCGTTAAACACAAAATCCATGGTGCGCTGTGCCACGAATTGTGAGATGTCGCGCGCAGCCATCAATGCCAGAACAATGAGGCAGGCCAGCCCCAGGGCGCCATTCGTGCCTATGGCCGTCTTCTGCACCACCGCCATCCAAACGCATATCGCCAGACCTGTTGCAAGGCCTGCGTACGCAAAAATTCTCACTGCCAAACGCATTTCTCAGTCGCAAAGTGAAGCAAATCCGCAGGGTTGGCAAAAGTCTTTTTCCTTCCAGTCACCCTGCATCAGCGATAAGGCGCTCATGGTTTGAAAAATCATGGGCCTTGTCTTGCCAGCGCAAGACTCATGACCCTTGTGGTTTTACCGCTGGCGAATCGTATTGCGGGATTTTCATCAACTCCCCGTCTTTCAAGGCCGACTGATGAGCCACTATCCCGGGCACCGTCATCGCCAGCGCCTGGTAGATGTTAACCAACGGCATCCTGTCCTGAATTATCGCAGAAATAAATTCCTGCATCAAAAGCCCATGTGAACCGCCATGTCCGCCCTCCGGCACTCCCGGCGGAAGGGCCGGCCTTGAAACATCCGGCAAATTCTCCATCGCACCGCGATACTTCATCTGTTCCATCCAGCCCCGCTCTCCATACACCCGCCCGGTCTCTTCCACCAAACCCTGCACAGACATGCACATCAGCATGCGCGAAACCCCGCCTTCGCTGGTTTGAAACAGCGCAATTTCATCCGTAAAAGGGTTGTTGTACTGATTTGCGCCAGGCTGGAATGCGGCAAATTTTCCTTTGAATCCGATGCATGAGACTGAAGTGAACCGCTGTCCTGTTACGCCAACGTAATAAGCGGTCGAGTGAGTTGGATACCACAACGGCGGCATCCCGGTGCGCCAGCCCTTGTAAGATGGAATCGGCGTGGGCGAGTAGTGGTAATACTCGCCCTCCGAATACACCAGCCCGCCAAACCCGCCGGCCTTGTATATGCAGCGCATTGCATGGTTGGCCGCATGGTAACAACTTGTTTCGGCCATCATATACTTCAATCCGGTCTTTTTGACCGTTTCCAGCAACTGCTCGCCTTCCTCGATTGAACCAAACGTGCATGGGACGGCGCACATCACGTGTTTTCCATGCTTTAGCGCTTCAATGCAATGCCGCGCATGACTTGGCGCATCAGTGGCAACGAATACCGCCTCTATCTTTGGGTCTTTTACAAGTTCCTCGAGCGAGTCGTAGGACTTGCTGCACCGGCATGCTTTCATCAGCCCATCGCGCCGCTCAGGTATCAAATCGCTCACAGCCACCACTTCAACATTGGGGTGAAACTGAAAGCCAAATTCGGCGCCAAACCGGCAATATCCGTAGCCAACTATGCCAACGCGTACTTTCCTATCTGAAAACGGCTGCCATGCAGCGCGTTTCTCCTGCAAGTCCGCAGCCGCTGCCACCCCTCCCACTCCTCCGGCAAAAGCCAGACCCGCTGAAGCAAAACCCAACCGTGTTAAAAACTCGCGCCTTTGATATGGATTATCCGGCAAAACAGGCGCTGCCATGCTCTTTTTTGCAGAGAATTTCATGGCCGAACCCTACCACGCCCGCGAAAAAAGAAAAGCCCGGCTTTCAGCCCACTTGTTAAATTCTACAATTTGAAAAACTCGTAGGTATCTGGGAATCCTGCCAGAGTATGGCGGCCGGCCTCTTGCAAAGTCAAATGTGCCTTCAGCCGTTCTGCCGCTGGCGCGCTTACAAGGCACGGCATTTTAAGCGAAGCCGCCAGTTTCTCCATTCGAAACACATAATTAACATCCGCGCCGATCAATTCCTCGTTGTTGTTGACCGTCACATCGCCAAAATGAACCACAACCCGAAATGGCACCGATTCGGCAGCGCGACGCTCCTTCAGCGCCGTAAGCGTCCTGGCGATTGCTTCGGAAGGATTGTTCGGAGTCGGCCAATACGCCAGAAAACCATCGCCAGTATAGTTGTTTATGATGCCACTGTTTGCCTCCAGGATTTCCTTGCAGGCAAGAATCCAACGACCCACTATTCGCGACAATTCATCGCCGGGTATCTGCTGACTCAAAACGGAAAACCCCTCTATATCGGCAACAAGCAACCATAGCGGATGCGTATGAACATCCGGCACCGTCACCATGGCCGTTGTCAAATGGCCATCTTGTGATGATGCATCCTCCGCTGGCGCCTCAGTTTGTTTGAATATGAAGACATTCGAGCCAATTTCAATCCGGTCATTATCCTTGAGCTGCACCGGCTGGCGAATCCGGTGGCCATTATGAAAAACACCGTTTGCGCTGCCCAAATCCACCAGCCAAAACTGGTTGGCTCCTTGTTGGTGTATCAGTGCATGCCGCCGTGAAACACGGGGATCACCCGGAAGCACAAGGTTGTTTTGCGGACTGCGCCCCAATGACAAACCACCTGACAATGGGACCTTGTCGCCTGCGCCTGTGATCAACCACGCTTCCATATTCGCAATGGTACACGAACGGTCAATCTTTGCAATAACTCATCTGCAGGATCAGCGCACTTCAGAAATGGTGGAGGCGGCGGGAGTTGAACCCGCGTCCCTGACAAACACACCGGCAGCGCCTACATGCTTAGCCGGAAGCGAGTTTCATCCGCAGGATAACCTTCCGGCAGGAATCCTGCAGCATAGACAGCATGTATATTTCTCGGGCTGGCGCGCGCCGTCTCCACGCCCGCCCATGCCTGCTGCCACGTTCATCCGCCGTAGCAGGCGTCCAGCGGTGAACGTCACGGCTAATTAAGCCGCGAGTGCCATTTCTTCGTTGGCAGTTGATTTTCGATCCGATGATTTACGAGGCCAACGGATCATCCTCGGCATGCCGCCTCCGGCGGGTTTCCCAGGTCGAATCCAGTACGCCCCCATCAGTCGGTCATTATCAAAATGACACCTTACACTTCCCAAGTCAAGCTCGAAAAACCTCAGGCCACGGCTATTGGCCGGCTTTGGGAAGCGGCGATTCCACCACAGTCCGCTGGCAGGCGCGGCATAAATCAAACTCAAACTGCACATACACATCCCGCATCAATTCCTCTTCGGTCATTCCTTCACACCGCGCAAGCAATTGCTCAATATCGCTGCGATGATCCTTCATCAAATCATCAAAGGATATGTTCAACGGATCATAGGCCGCATAGACCTGGAGCTTTGCCACATACCGCAATTCGCCGGCTTCTATCACCCGCCCGCACCTGTCACATACTTTTTGCCTCATGCTCATCAAAGCAAACCTTCATTCAATCATCACTGCAACAAGGATCCAGCCGTTTTTCAACCAATAAAAAAACTTGCAAAAGCGGCCTTTATGTGCTTAATTAGGGGCGATAAAGCCGAAAAGAAGACTGGCAGTTGGAACACCATTCCCGGGCCGTACAACCAATCCGACGGCCGATTTTATTACATCGAAGACGCTCGCGAAGGCAGGCGGTTTTTCAGGCTGCTGAAAATCCGGCAATAATTCATTGCCAGTCAACTCCCAATAACTTGGCGTTTGCGTAAAACAAATTCTGGTCTAATTTTGTTCGTTATATGAAAGACAAAATCATGTCAACTCGACGCGAGGCGCTGAAACAAGTTGCTTTGACAGCCGCTGCAGTTGCTGCATGGCCGGCTGTCGCCCAATCTCAAACCGCAACCCCGGCAGGGCCATTCACTCTGCCGCCACTGCCGTATCCATTTGATGCGCTGGAGCCGCACATTGACGCCCAGACAATGCAAATCCACCATGGCAAGCATCACCAAGCCTACATCACCAATTTGAACAAAGCCATTGCCGCTCATCCGGAACTGGCGGGCAAAACAGTTGAGGAGTTGATTAAGAATCTTGCGGCAATTCCAGAGGACATACGAAAGACCGTACAAAATCACGGCGGCGGTCATGCCAACCATTCCCTCTTCTGGCTATGTCTGGCAAAAAATGGCGGGCAACCCAAAGGCGAGCTTGCCAAAGCCATTGAAAAGAAATTTGGAAGTTTGGGGCAGTTCAAGGAGGAATTCTCCAAGGCTGCCATAGGTGTCTTCGGAAGCGGTTGGGCATGGCTGTCTTTGGACGGGCGCGAATTGCGCATTGAACAGACTCCAAACCAGGATAGTCCACTGATGCAAGGACGGTTCCCGCTCCTTGGTATTGATGTTTGGGAACACGCCTATTACTTGAAATACCAAAACCGGCGGCCTGATTACGTGGCCGCATTTTTCAACGTCATCAATTGGGATTTTGTTTCAGAGCGCTACGCCAGGGCAGTGGCATAAACACAATCGCCCGCAATGCGGCTGATCAACTCTGGCTCAGACGCTTGACCGGAGCCTCAAACAAAAGTTGGTGCGCCTCCTCCAAAATCGCAGGAATGCGCCCGGCGAACGGACTCCCTTCCAGCACAGCGGACAGATCATACTTGCGTACATCCGCCGCGTTCGCTCCGGGAAACCAATGGTCAGCCTGCCCAAGTAAATTGTATCGCATTTTAGCCCAATCAACCAAATCCAACCCCCTGGCATAAGTCCACAGCCGGAGGATTTCGAGGATGTTGATTTGTCCTGGAACATCCACGTATTCAGGCAGTCCTTCATGCCAGCGCGCACACCACTCTTCACCCAGCACGCGCCTCATCTCATTACGCAATCTCGTCTCTATGGGCGCCACAACTTCCTGAAGTTTGTCATACCAGACAAGCCCGGCAACATGCTCATCAAAATCGGACGGCTTTGCCACGCCGCAGCTTATCGTGTGGACCTCCGGACGCGCAAGGCAGTACAGGTCGTTGAACTGCATCGGCGTCAGCGGCTTGCATAATTCCACCAGTTTTTTGGGTGGATTGTACAATTTCCCGCCCTTGTCATTGGGACTGATGATAAATACGCCCATATCCAGTTGGCGGGCGCGAACCACTGCAGGCCATGTCAAATCATTCACGAAATACCAGTGCAGGTTCACATAGTCGAAGCCGCCGCTGTTGATTGCCTCCAGAATAATGTCAGGTGTGCCATGGGTTGAGAATCCCACAAAGCGGCAACGACCAAGTTTCTGCAATCGTCTCGCTGCCTCCAGACAGCCATTTGGACGCAGGCTCCATTCCAACAATTGCCGGTTGTTGATTCCATGCAACGCCAGCAAATCAACATACTCCAGCCCCAGATATTCCATCGAGCGATCAAAAGTCTTCAGGAATTCCTCCGCTGTTGCATACGGGGCGATTTTTGTCTGGACTATGATTTTATCGCGAGGAAGTTTGGGCAATATGCGGCCCAGTTGCATTTCGGAAGTGCCGTACCCGCGTGCCGTCTCAATATGATTGATGCCCAACTCAAGCGCGCGGTGAATGCATGCCTCAAGATTGGCCTGGTTATCCACCGGAATTTCCTCCGGCGCAACATCCTGCCACTTGTATTGGTAGCGCATCCCACCGCACGAAATGACCGGCAACTGCAATCCCGTTTTCCCAAACCGCCGATACCTCATCGCAGGCAATTCCATGACTCTGCTATTGCCATACTGCGCCTGAAAAGGCAACTCCAGCGACATCGAAACCGCATAAAATCCAAAACCTCCTGAAAAAAAACCGAATAATTTAAATGCAAATTAAGGATTTGATTTCCGAAGCGAAAAAGGCATAATGCACACAACCATTTCACTAATGGACAAGTCTATGATGCAGGCTGCACAATACCGTGTGGAAATGGTGCGGGAAAATCTTGAAAATTGCCCCAATCATCCCCTGCCCCCCGGTTATTCGGTGCGCTGGTACAATGAACACGATGAACACGTCTGGCGTTTCATTCATCTCGAAGCCGACAAATACACAGACGCGACACTTGATTTCTTCCGCCGCCAATTCGGCCACGACGACGAGTTGCTTGCCCGGCGGCAATGTTATCTACTCGACAAGGATGGCCGGCCAATCGGGACATGCACGGCATGGTTTGATGAAAACTGGCGCGGGCGCGGCCCTTACGGACGGGTTCATTGGATGGCCATTGTGCCTGCATATCAGGGCCGCGGCCTGTCAAAACCGCTGCTGAGCATCGTAATGCAACGGTTGCGCGAATTGGGGCACACCCGCGCCTTCCTTCGCACATCCCCGGTACGGCTTCCAGCAATAAGCCTCTACCTTAAATTTGGATTTCAGCCGGTGGTGGAGAACGACGCGGATGCCAAATTATGGGATGACATCATGGCGTCACTTTCCAGGAAATAACCGCCACGCTCGAATCAGCGTTTTTTGCCAAGATTCCGCACCAAATTTTTCATCCACTCAACACTCTTGCGAATGTTTTCATCCGTGCCGGAGCATTCGATTGAAACCACCCCATCCCAACCTTTCGCGTGCAGCCATTCCATGCAACGCTTTATATTCCCGGCATTGACACCGCCGCCAACGTAAACCTCAGAGCTTCCTATGCCGGTTTCCTCTCCGCGTGCCGCAGCCGCCAGCGCCAGACTGACGTCTTTGATGTGGCAGTGGACAATGTACTTGCCGAGAGCCTTGCAGTAATCCAGCGGGTCATGGCCGGCAATGAAAGTGTTGCCGGTGTCGAAATTACAGCGCAGATGCTCCGACTCGAAATGCCGGAAAAGCCGGAGCATGAAATCAATGTCATTGGTGTATGGGCCGTGCGGTTCAACGTTCACAATGATGTTGTAGTCTTCCGCCCACTCCAACACCTGACGGTAATTATCGCAAGTGATGCGAAACACCTCCTTGCGCGTAAGCCCGGGGGTCTCAAACGCCCCGTCAACTGTATCCACCATCGGACAATCAAGTTCAGCGGCAAACCGGATGGTCTGTTGAACATACTGAACGCCAAACGCCGACCCGTTGGGACCCATCATGGGATAGGAGCCATCCACTTGCGAAACCTTCAGATGCTTCTTCTCAAGAAAGCGGCGCAACGCGCGCGGATTCGATTGGAGAGAAACCCCCGGGTCATAACCCAACGCCTGAATGAAATTTTGCCCGTGAATGGCGCAAAACTCGATGTGCTTAAGACCGGTGGCTGCAATTTTTTCCACAGCAGCCTCAAAACTCATGCTCAACGGCCGCCAGTTATCTGTGTGCAATCCAAGAGTTATCATACCATACGCTCCGCTTCCAAACCCAACGTTTTATCTCAACTCTGCTATGACGGGAACCGATGCGCCTAATGTGCCCCAGCCGACTCATCCAGACAACAAAAATTTGCCAACAACAATTTCACAAACTGCCTTACGAAGCCAACATCACGTCACATTTCCATGATCTTCCCAAATTGCCCCGTCATTCAGTTAAGAAAGACGTTCCTTAAGTTGAGCAGCCAGCTCGCGGTGATTCACCTTTCCCGTGCCCAGTTTGGGGATTTCCTTGACAAAAATCACCTCCTTGGGCGCCCAGAGATTCGGCAACCCCCTGGCCTTGAGCGCCGCTCTAATTTCCTCAATCGTCAAATGTGGCTCGTTGGATACAGCCACCAACGCCTCGCCCTTCTCAGAATCCGGTCTGCTCAGGACTGCAACCTGGCAGCGCAAACCGTATTGTGGGAAAGCGCCTGCCAGCGCGTCTTCAACAGCAGTCAGGCTGACCATCTCGCCGCTTACCTTGGCAAACCGTTTCAACCGGCCCTGTATGAACAAAAAGCCTTCATCGTCAACCGTGACAATGTCACCGGTATCATACCACCCGCCCAATGCTTGAAAGGCGGCGTTGGCCTCAGGATTAAGGTATCCTTTCATTACATTCGGGCCGCGCACGAGCAAACGCCCGCCCTCCAAAACACCCGGCACCGGCTCAATCTTGTACTCCATCCCCGGCAGCAGCCTGCCAACTGAGCCGAATTTCGGCTCCTGAGGGGTGCATACGGCTATTACCGGACTGCATTCAGTTGCCCCATAGCCCTCAAGCACCCGCACCCCAAACTTGCGCGCCAGAATGTTTGCGGTGTTTTCGTGCACCTTTTCGGCGCCTGCAAACAAATACCGCAAATTATGGAAATCGTATGGATGCGCCCTCCGAATGTAACCATTCAGGAATGTGTTTGTTGCAAGCAAAATGGTGCAGTCACGATCATAAAAAAGCTCCGGCACAACCCGGTAATGCAGCGGAGAGGGGTACAAAAATACAAAAAAACCGCGCACCAGCGGCAGCAGTGTTCCTGCAGTAAGGCCAAAACTGTGAAAAATTGGCAGCGCATTGAACATGCGCTCCGAATCGCTCATATCCGCGACACACAGCATTTGCCGGATGTTTGCCAGCAAATTGCGATGCGACAAAACCACACCCTTGGGCGCAGCTTCCGAGCCGCTTGTGAAAAGGACAACAGCCTCGCTCTCCGCATCGCGTGGCGCAGACTCGGGAAGCGACCGCACGTTTACCAGCCGCTCAAACGCAGCCCAAAGTTTCGTCCAGAACCCAACTCCGGACATAATATCTTCAAGAAAGATTGCTTGCAGCCCGGCCTCGGCCAGAGGCTCAAGATTGATTCTGGCCCGTGTTACAAAAGCGCGCGAAGTAACAATCCAGCGCAAGCCTGCCAGCTTTGCACAGCCGGTCAATACAGCCGGGCCGGCGGTAAAATTCAAAATGGCCGGCGTCTTTCCGGCAAACCACAGACTCAGCAAACTCACAACCGCGCCCAGAGACGTTGGCAATAGCAAGCCAATCCGCTCGCCGCGCTGCGGCCCAAAGCGTTTGCGCCACTGTCTCCCAAGAATGGTTGCTCCAATTAAAAGCCGCCGGTAGGTCAGCTTCCGGAAAGTAAAATCCTGGGCCGCCAGGTGTCCCGGCCATTGGGCGGCAGTTTCGACAATGGCCTCCGGCAGGGTGCGCGCACCAAAAGCCATCTCAACATCAAATTGCTGCTGCACAAGCTGCCGCCGAAGCCATGCGGTAAGTTGCACCCGTGCCTTGTTGGTTGTAAGCCCTTCGACCAGCGGCGGCGAAAGCACCGCACTGAAATGTGCGCTTACTGGCGTGAACCAGCGTTTCCATCCAGGGTGCCGCGCCCATTTTATCCGATGCGCTCCCCGCAAGTAACATGTAATGACTCGCGCCTTGGTTTTATGCAGCAGAAAGCCGGTGCCCTCATACAGCTTCATCAAGGCGCCGGTGCGCGACATTCTCCCCTCGGCAAACAAAACCAGACGCCCGCCTTTTTTCAAAAACTCAGCCATTTCCTTGACCGCATAAGGAGAGGTGGTGTCAATCGGGAAAGTGCGCCGGTTTATCATCACAAGCCTGTGCAGCCAGCTCGTCTGCGCCGTAGTGCGCGAGGTGACAAATTTCCAGTCCTTCTCCAGTAAAACACCCAAAAACATCCAATCAATCCATGTGAGATGATTCGGCACAAGAAGCACCGGCCCGGGAGTCTTCAGCACCTCCGCGTTGTATGCGCGGAAGCGGTGGAAAAACCACAATAACAGCCGGATCAACAGGCGCATACCATGCCTCCCATGTTGCAGCTCGCTCTTTTCAAACCATCAATGGAGCGTTGAAAAAACGGGTTCATGATTCAACATCCGTGCGAATCCTTGTCGAAGCAAGCTCCATGTCCCGTGCCAGATGCGGCATTCCAAAAAGCCAGAAAATCCCGCTGGCCAGAAACATAAATCCAACCGCAAGAAAACCAACCCGGATTGAAAACATGTCGCTTAACATCCCGATTATAACCGGCGAAATGACATCGCCAAAAATGTGAATGAAAAAGATATTCAACGCAAACCCTTCCGCCCGCGTGGCCGGATGCGTAACATTCGCCAGTATGGCGTTGGTCGGGCCTGTGCTGAAAAAAAGGCAGAAACACGCCATAAAAATCAAAACCCATACCCACGGATAGCCGCTGTGCAAAGCCATCAAAAAAACCGGAAAACCAACGAGCATTGAAATTGCCGAAACCATGAAATACGAGGATGGGAATCGCGCTCTCAGACGGTCGCCAGCCCATCCTCCCAACAGTGTTGCCGAAAGACCGGCAGCCACTGTCACAAGCCCAAAAATGGCGGTGGCCTGCGCGGGCGCATTTGGCAGTTTTTCCAAATAATAGGGCATCCAAAATCCAATGCCGCCCATGGCAAATGTCATGGCAGTCATGCCGAGCGTGCAAAAAACATACGAACGGATGCGCCAGAACAATGTGTAATTCCGCCAGTCAGCCCGCCTCGGCTGCCATGCTGCAACCGCGTCAGCCTGCCCCCGCGGCGGGTCCGCTTTCAAACACGCCCACAAACCAAGCAATATGCCGGGAATTGTCACTGCATAAAACGCCCAACGCCAGCTTTCACCCCAAATTCCAAAGTGCTTTTCTCCCCAGGCGCCGATGTCCGATTTTTGGATCAGGCTCCCAATCACATAACCGAGCGCTGAGCCAACCGGTATTGCAGCATAAAACCATGATAACACCCGCCCGCGTTTCTGCGATGGGAAATAGTCCGAAATTAACGCCGGGGCCACCGGCCCATAAGCCCCCTCGCCAATACCCACCAGACACCGGCTCATTAAAAGAAGCCCAAATGTGGCCGCCAGACCTGACAAACCTGTGGCGAGGCTCCAAATGATTACCGCAAACCCAATCAACATCCACCGGGAACGCCTCTCCGCCAGCCGTCCAAACATCGGGGCTGTCACCATGTAAAAAACCATGAAAGCCGTCGCCAAAATCGCTGTCACAGCCATCCGTGGCTCAAATCCGAAATTTTTCCGCACCCAATGAACAAGTCCCAGCACGGAAAACGGCCCTTCCGCCGGCGGCAGCTCTTTGCCGGCGCCAAAGAAGGTATCCATGATTGGCCCGGCATTCGCAGCCAGAATGTAGCGGTCAATGTAATTGAAAAGGTTGATCAGAAGCAGCAGCACAAGGGCCGCTCGCGCGCCATTGGCAAATTTTGCAGGTTCGGCAACTTGGTGGCCCTTTGCCATAAGATTTTGGCGAAGGCTATTCACCATCGGTCTCGCTGTCAAGACAGCCGGAACCCGGTTGAAATTTTGATACCAAAAGGACTTTGCAAATCTTGCGGTTATCGAAGGAATTTGCGCATTACAACCATCATTATCATAATGGTACATAATCCTTTCATAAAATATTTTTGAAAAATTAGTTTGACGATTTGTCTTTATTCCGATATGTTTCCAAGAAAAATGGTTAATGCTTTGGTATCAGAAAGCTTTAAGCGGTCTTTCCAAAATCGGATTGTAAATCGCCAGACAGCGGTTTTTCTGGCAGTTTTGTTGCTGCTGCTAAATCCGCAACGCGGTCGTGGCGAGGATCAGTTCGGTTATCGTTTTGAATCATATCGCGAAGATGACAGCCGGATTCGCGTTGTCACCCAATCCTTGCTGTTCTCAAAGGCATTAACAAGCTGGCTGGGCATGAAGGCGGAATATGTTTACGACGCGATCTCAGGCGCAACGCCAACCGGAGCACCTCCAAGCTCGACAGTTAACTTTACACCGCCAGGCCCATTTGGGCCTGTAAGTTCAAAAGTGGGTATGGAAAACATGAAAGACGAGCGCGGAGCGTTCAATCTCGAATTGCCAATAAAACTTGGGAAACACTCTCTTACACCACAATTTTCCTACAGTCAGGAAGAGGACTACATATCGCAGGGATGGGCATTGAACTACGCGATTGAACTAAACGAGAAAAACACCACTTTGAACTTGGGCTGGGCGCGCGCCAACGACCGTATATTGCCACACTCACGGAATTTGAGTACCATCGAGCACAAGACGACAGATGACTTTTTGTTTGGGGTGACGCAGTTGCTGGGACCGAAAACTCTTTTAACAGCCAATTTTACATACGGTCACGCACACGGGTATCTGGATGACCAGTACAAGGGAGTGTTTTTTGAAGATTACCAACAATATTTCCCCGACACGCTGACACTTTTTCCAGAAAAACGGCCGCGCCAGAGGGACAAGCAAATTCTTTATTTGGCGTTAAACCAAGCTGTAACTCCTTTGCGTGGCAGCGTGGAAGGAAGTTACAGGCTCTACAGGGATGATTTTGGAATCACGGCGCACACAGTTGGATTGACATGGTTGCAAAAGATAGGGCGCATTTTTGTTGTGGCGCCCACATTCCGTTATTACCGGCAGACAGCCGCTGACTTCTATGCAACCCGGTTTCCAGGAGATAAAAGCCTTCCAGTTGGGGCGCTTTTGCCAAACGGCAACCCGAACCCCGCACCGCCGGAATATTACTCTTGCGACTACCGCCTGTCGGAATTGGAAACTTTCACCTACGGTGTGAAAGTAACAGCCCGGCTTGCAGATTGGTTTACTTTTGATTTTGGCTATCAACGTTACCTCATGCATGGATTGGATGGGGTAACATCCCAATCCGCCTATCCGCGGGCGCACATTTTCACCTTGGGTGGCAGGATATGGTTTTAACCGCTGTGCAGGCATCAGTTAGAGCGCGGGTCGCGGCATCGGCTCGCCGCGAATTCAACCGCGGCCTGTTTCATTTGACATTCCATGCCATGAACACCGTCTGCCGCGTGGTTTGTGCTTCAACGGACAGGCAAGCCGTGGCCCAATACCAGGATGCCGTTTTGCAATGGGTGGCGGATTTTGAGGCGCGCTATTCGCGTTTCATTGATGACAGCATCATCGGTCGAATAAATGCGGCTGCAGGGTTGCACTGGGTTGAAATTGATCCTGAGACCGAACGGCTTTTGCAATTTTGCGGTCAGATGGTGGCGTTGACACGCGGGGCCTTTGATCCCACGTCGCTGCCCCTCCTGCGTTTGTGGAATTGGAAGGCCAAACCGCCCGTCATTCCATCCGAAAGCGACTGCCGGGCCGCACTTGAACTTACTGGATGGAGCAAGCTCCAACGCCGACCAGGGGCGGTCTTCCTGCCAAAAGCCGGGATGGGATTGGATTTGGGCGGAGTTGGCAAGGAATATGCTGTGGATTGCGTTTTGCAATTTGGCATGCAACGCGGATTAACTGATATTTTGGTGGATTTCGGCCAGGACGTGCGCGCTCACGGTCGCCCACCGGACAAGCCGGCATGGCATATTGGTTTGGAAGACCCGGACCAACCCGGCCGCTGCTGGGCCGGCATAGGCGTTACCAACCTTGCCGTGGCAACATCCGGCGACTACCTGCGTCATTTTACCGTTGATGGCAAACGTTTCGGCCATATTTTGGACCCGCGCACTGGAAGACCGGTTGACAATGGCTGCCGCGCAGTAACAGTTATTGCTCCCTCATGCACGCAGGCCGGCATTCTTTCGACTTCTGTTTTCATCCTGGGCCCGCGAGAGGGATTGGAGCTTGTTCAACTCTGTCCAAACGTGGAAGCCTGCATAATTACAGAGCAAGGCAGGCACACAACGCCAAATTTTTATGCTTATGTATCAACCTAAACTTGTATTCCTAACTTGCATCGCCGCAGCGGCCTTTACCGTTTCGGCTGCCATTAAAACCGGCGACAGTTTCCCAAACTTGGCGAATTTTTCGCTCGAAGGCCGCCTGCCCGCCGACCTGAAGGGAAAGGTTGTGCTCGTGGATTTTTGGGCGTCATGGTGCGAGCCGTGCAAAGCCTCGTTTCCCGTCATGGAACAGTTGTACAAGACTTACGCCGGACGGGGGTTCACCATTATCGCCATCAATGTTGACGAAGAAAAGGCCGACATGGAGGCGTTTTTGAAAAAGAATCCGGCATCATTCATCATTTTACGGGATGCGCGCCAAAAACTTGTCGAAAGCCTCGGTGTCGGCACAATGCCAACTTCATTCCTGCTGGATGCAGACGGCAAGGTCCGATTCATTCACAGCGGCTTTCGAGGGGAAGCCACGAAAAAGAAGTATATCGAAGAGATTGAAGCTTTGCTGAAGAAGTAAGCCTATGAAAAAAATTGGGATTCCATGCATAATCATGGCCATGGCGCTGCTTGTGCAAACAGGCTGTACCCATGTCAAGCCGTGGCAGCGCGGCACATTGGCCGACTACACCATGCGGCCGGACCGTGATCCATTGGGTGATGCCCAGGCTGAGCACATCTATTTCTCGCGCGAAGGCGCGTCGGGCGGCAGAGGCGTCGGCGGAGGCGGCTGCGGCTGCAATTAAGGCAAACTCCCCATGCTGTTTTCCAATCGTATGCATTGACACATCAAATCGCTCCGCCCAATTAGATAAAGCCTTATGGCAGCTCCCTCATTCAATTCACTTGTAAATTTCTGCCTGCAGTCCGTTATGGCGGTTGCGCTTGTCTTGAGCGCCATTCCTGTATCCGCACAAAAGGGGCCAAGCCCTTTTGGTGTAACTGGTTCACTCGAAAACAAGGCGGGAAACAAAGTGGCGAGATTTGAGTTTTCACTGCCCCCTGAGCATGTTCTCTATCCGGACAGGCTGAAAATCGAAACTGCCGACGGCATCGCCCTGCCAATCGAAACCACACCCAAGCCCACCCTTGC